>ERZ1027181.12-NODE-12-length-76475-cov-7.418909_pt1 | contig 76475 bp, 64 predicted proteins | sample MGYA00519247_ERZ1027181 | MGnify/ENA primary metagenome ERZ1027181 (study PRJEB26926, sample SAMN06164415) | human gut metagenome | biome: ENVO:00009003; feature: ENVO:2100002; material: ENVO:00002003 | host: Homo sapiens | place: USA | collected 2012 ...
CCATCACCGATTCCGTCCATATTGGAAAAGCGGAGTTTGTCATCGGGGAAATGCCGAACGCTCCGGCTCCGTTTGTAACATGGGAGTGTAAGAACGGCAACAATTACTTTTGGGGGCATTATTTTTCCAGCCGCCGAGAGGCAGAACAGGACTTGCTGGAACGCGCCGGACGGGAACTTGAATACCAGAGCCGGGGTCAGGAGCAGCCTGAAAAAAAGAAAAAGGAGCGTGAACGGTAATGCAGCTTACAATCAACCCCATGCAGCCGGAGGAGAGGCTGTATGTATATCAGCAAAGCAACCAGCTTCAGGGACAGACCGGAAGTATCGGGCGCTTGCGCGGTGATTTTGGAAAAAGCGGCACGGAGTTTTATACCACATGGGAGGATCACATCAAGAATTTCCGTTCTGATGATTTTGGCGACGAGTTTGATAAGGTCGTCAACGCCCTGCGCTTTGAAGATGTGGGTGGCGGGCTATTTGGAAGCCGCAATGCCATGCGGCTTTTCTGCAAGGAAAACCCGGAAAGCGCCTTTCAGGGAAACTACTGCGAGGAATACGGTTTCCGTATCAACAAAGGGCGGCACAGCTTCCTGATACGCTGCAACCCGATGGCAGATGATTACAATTTCTATGTGTTCTGCTACGTTAAAGAGTATTTGGATTTCCACATGGAAAAAGCCCGGAATGGAATCCGCTTTATTAACTCGGACTACAAAGAATTGTTTCGGATTCAAGACGGAGAGAAAATCAAAATCACCTGCCCGGACGGAAAAAGCCAGATTCAAACATGCCGGTATATTGACGACTACCATATGGAAATCGGCAATGGTTGGAGCAGTCTTGACCACATCTGTCAGTTTGCCGAAAGGATGGAGATGAGCGGAAATCAGGTAATCCCCATGCGCTCGTCTTTGCCGGGAAAGTGCTTCAGCACTCTCCCTTCCGCAGATAAGCTGATTATTATTCAAAAGGGTGAAATGGGCTATATCCCTTCCGAAATGCAAATTGCCGGGAAAACCGCCCGGGAAGCGGCGGATATTGCAAACGACACCATCGGCGTTACCAAGGCGCAGGAGGCCGCTATGCTGGCCGGTTCCGTGTTTGGCTGGCAGACGCCCGCCGCCGACCCGAAAAACTATGATGAGAACGGAAAGCTTATCAAACCGGCGAAAAAGAAAAATCGGGAGTATGAAAGGTGAGAAGTTATGAAATATCATGTGACCATTACAGAGATAAACTACGGCGGCGTTGATGTGGAAGCAGCCACAGAAACGGAGGCGCAGGAAAAGGCGCGGCAGGAATACGACAAAGGCAATGTTTTCTGGAAGGACGGCGAGATTTCCGATCTTAACGCCGAGCCTGTCCCACGCCGCAAACAGCATAGGAACAAGCATGACAGAGGGGATTCCCGATAAGATTCCCCTTGACAGGAGGTGAAAACATGGCGCGGAAATACGAACTGATTACCGAACTGTATAAACAGACGGTACGGGAACTATCCGCCAGCTATACGAACTGGACGGCGTTTCTACGTTCGGCCTGCCGGAACTACCGGCTTCCCTTTGACGAACTGGTGCTGGTCTATGCCCAAAGGCCGGACGCGACCGCCGTTTTACCGATTGAGGGAGAAAACGGCTGGAATAAGCGATTTGGTCGATGGGTAAACCGTGGCGCTACTGGTATAGCGGTATTTGACCGCGAGTATGCACAGGGTACGCGGCTGAAATATTACTTTGATATTTCCGATACCCATGAAAGCCGGTTTGCCCGTCTCGTTCCCTTGTGGGAAGTACGTCCCGATTATGAAGCAGATATAATCGAGGCGTTGGAAAACAGCTTCGGGGATTTGGAAAGTAAAGAAGATTTAGCGGCGGCGCTACTCTCGTTGGCAAAGAATATTGTTGAGGATAATATCACCGACTACCTTGACGATCTTCTCCTTTCCAAAGAGGGTAGTTTTCTGGAAGAGCTGGACGATCTGAATGTAGAAGTCACCTATCGGAACGCCCTGCAAAACAGCGTAGCATATATGCTTTTAACACGGTGCGGAATTCAGGCGGACATATATATTACGGCAGAGGATTTCAGCAGCCTACTGAATTTTAATACCCCTTCTACGACCAATGCAGTCGGTGTTGCTACCCGCGATATTACGGAAATAGGGTTGTCCGAAATTGCTCGAACCGTCCGCAATCTGCAAAGGGCTGCTAAAAAACAAAATCGCACATTTGCAGAAAAGTCCAAAATGCAGTATGCTGAAAACACGGAAAAAACCAATCAAGCGGAAAGGAGAACTGAAAATGGAACTGACATATACCAATCAGGGCGATTACCGTCTGCCGAATCTGACCGTACCGGAGGAACCGGAAGTGAGGTTTGGGAAGTACGCCCTGCTTCGCCGGTCATACTTGAAGGAACACAGAAAAGTGCTGTTCACGAATCTGTTGACTTCGGGCAAGTTGACCGAACACCTGATGGAGATCGAGGAAGCGGCGCAGAACCGCATGGAACAGATTTCCATGGAGATGATGAAAACAGAGGGCGTGACGGAGGAACTGAAAGCCAGCGACCAGATGGAATGGGTGCGGAGGATGAACTATATTCGGGATTCGGCGGAGGAGATCATTCGCAAGGAACTCATCTACAATTAACCCTTTTACCCACTGTCGAAGAACAACAGAATACTATTGAGCAAGCGGAGGCTGAAAAAGCCCCCGCTTTTGTTGTTTCTCAGGAAGATATTGACGCGGTATTGCAGGAAGGAAGTGATTATGAGAACGGAAAATACCGTATTTATGAGCAATTTCAAAAGGGGTTGTCCCCAAGTGAAAACGCTAGATTTCTTAAAGAAGAATATGGAACAGGCAGTTTTACCGACGTAAACGGATTGAAAGGCTCCTACGACGGCAAGGGAATCCGAATTTATAAAACCGTCCCTTCCAGTCCCATTGTGAGTATTGCTCTTTCATGGAATAAAGCCGCCAAACGGATTGCAGAACTGGTCAAACTTGACCGTTACCTTTCTGCCAAAGAAAAAGCCTACTATCCCACCTATTTGGAACAGGTGAAGGAAAGACGGCAAAGAGCCGATGAAACTGCGGCTGCGCGGAAGGTTTTGAGCCGCGCCCCACAGGAAAACGCACCGGCTAAAAGAGAAAGCGCCCGGTATGAATACCATTTGGGCGATACCGTATATCTCGGCGCGCAGGAATATGAAATCCTTGCTTTTGATGAAAACGAGGTCAGGCTGTTTGACGTTAGCTTTCCCCTAATCAATAAGGTACTGCCACGGGCAGAGTTTGATGAAAAAGTACGGGCGAACCCTATGAACAGCCACCTTACCGTATCGGAGGAAACGGAGCCGCCCGCCCTTCTGGAAGCAAAGCGCCTTATCAACGCTTACTGTATGCAGGAATTTGAACAGGAAGCGGATTTTTCTGATCTGCACCACATTGATCTGGCTATGGCCGAAACTTATGATGGAGAACACACCGTCGAAATCAGCGCCGACCTTGTGGATTTCCGTCTGGTGTATCAGGTAGACGGAGAAACCGTCAGCACGATTTCATGCAAAGATTTAAGCGACCTCAACGAATATCTTGCCAACCTTTCCATTGACGATATGGTTGACCATGCCTTGGAACAATACAAAACCCGCCAGCCCCCTTCCCGCGCCGATGAAATGCTGCGGCAGGCGGAGCAAATTGCCGCAGCCAGCGCGCTGCCGCCGGAGGAACGATTTTCTCTGATTGAAACCGACGAAGGTTATGCGGTTTGGGACGATGTAACGCAAGACATCTATATAGACGATGAAGGCGTAAGCGAGGAGTTCATCAGCGAATGGCAGGCGCAAGCCTATCTGGAAGAAGTCAAAAAGGCAGTCAGCGAAAAGGAATCCACCGAATGGCTTGCGGTGGAACGAGCAAAACTGCCGCCTTTGGAATACGCGGCGGGCAACCATTTTGTTATTTTCAGCGAGGACGGGAAAGGAAGTTCCGAATTTGTCCTCACCCGTATCGAGGAAAACGAGGTTTGGTACACTTTCCCCGACCTGCCGCAGCAGCTCCCTATTTCCATGCGGCGGGAAGAATTTGAAAACAACCTGCGAAGCGGCCATATCCGGGAACAACAGACCGGCGAGGTTTTTACCACAGTTCCCCAGCCCAATAAAATGGTGCAGGTCAGCGAGGGTGAGTTTGAAAAGCTGAAAGAAAAGCTGGAGGAAGGCGACATATCCTATAGAGCCTTCCATTCTTCCAATGGGATTGTAGAGGTTTCTTTTCACCCGGAGCAGGAAACCGCCATCATGGAGCTTGTGCACCAGCTTGACGATGAGATTCTTGGGAAAGAACTCACCATAGACGGCCACCGGTTTGTCGTAGATCGTATCAGCGATTTCTCCGGTGACGTTACTTTGCGGGATATAACCTTTGAGCAAAACGCAGGACTCCCTATCAGCCGAATTGAAAAAGTGGATACGGTGCGACGGCTACTCCAGCAGCAGGAACAGCCAAAGCAGGAGGAGCCGGTCAAACTGCGTTCTGTCGTCATTGATTTGACCGCACCAGTACAAGAGGCAGAAACACCGGCCAAAAAAGAAAAACTTCCCGCCCCGCCGCCTGTACGTCGGAAAATGCTTGCGCCCAGCGTCCTGCACCCGGAAATCCCCACCAGCGAACGCCAGAACTTCCGCATTACCGACGACCACTTGGGCGAGGGCGGCGCAAAGACCAAATTCAAGAATAACGTCGCGGCGATCCGCACCTTGCAGGAAATTGAATTTGACAATCGTCTTGCCACGCCGGAGGAGCAGGAAATCCTGTCCCGCTATGTAGGCTGGGGTGGCTTGCCACAGGCGTTTGATGAGAACAACGAGCAGTGGGCAGATGAATTTATCGAATTGTATGGATTGCTTTCCCCGGAGGAATATGAAGCCGCCAAATCCACCACCTTAAATGCCCACTACACTTCTCCCACCGTCATTAAAGCCATTTATCAGGCGGTGGAAAACATGGGCTTCCGTACCGGAAACATTCTGGAGCCATCTTGTGGGATTGGCAATTTCTTTGGGCTTGTGCCGGAGAGCCTGAACGAAAGCAAGCTGTTCGGCGTGGAACTGGATTCCATTACCGGGCGGATTGCACAGCAGCTTTACCAGCAGAACAGTATTGCCGTACAGGGCTTTGAGGATACCGAATTACCGGACAGCTTCTTTGACCTTGCCATTGGCAATGTGCCGTTTGGCAGCTATTCTCTCCACGATAAGCGGTATGATAAGCACCATTTTCTGATCCACGATTACTTTTTTGCAAAAACCATTGATAAGGTACGTCCAGGTGGTATCGTGGCGTTTATCACTTCTAAAGGGACGTTGGATAAGCAAAGCCCGGAAGTGCGCAAATATATCGCGGAGCGCGCCGAACTGATCGGCGCAATTCGTCTACCCAACAACGCTTTTCTTGCCAACGCCGGGACGAAGGTAACGGCGGACATTATCTTCCTACAAAAACGCGATAAGCTGATCGACGTGAGTATGCCGGAGGCGGATTCCGGTTTGGAATGGCTGCACCTCGGGCAGACGGAAAACGGTGTACCGATCAACCAGTATTTCATCGACCACCCGGAGATGGTGCTGGGCGAAATGGATTTTGACAACAGCATGTACGGCAACGCCAAGGAAACCACCTGCAAGCCGTTTGAGGGCCAAAGCCTTTCGGATTTGCTTTTGGAGGCCGTACAGAATATCCACGCCGAATATACCGACTATGAAATAGAAGAACTGGACGGCGCGGAGGAGGATAAATCCATTCCTGCCGACCCGAATGTGCGGAATTTTAGCTTTACGCTGGTGGACGGCGCAATCTATTACCGGGAAAACAGCCGGATGTTTCCGGTGGAACAGTCATTGACTGGCCAAAGCCGCGTAAAAGGCATGATCGCCATACGCGACTGTGCGCGGCGGCTGATTGAATATCAGACGGAGAACGCCCCGGACGAAACGATAAAACGGGAGCAGCACGAACTCAACCTCTTGTATGACAAATTTACCGCCAAATACGGGCTGATTAACAGCCGCGCCAACACCACCGCCTTTTTCCCGGACAGCAGCTTCCCCCTGTTAAGCTCTTTGGAAATTCTGGACGAGGACGGGAATCTGGAACGCAAAGCCGACATATTCCAAAAAAGGACGATTAAGCCGTATATCGCCGTTACCCGAGTGGATACGGCGTCGGAGGCGCTTGCGGTTTCCATCGGTGAAAAAGCCTGCGTGGATTTGGGCTTTATGGCAAGCCTCATGGGTGGAAGCGAGAAAATCGAGCAGATCAAACGCGACCTTGCCGGCGTAATTTTCAAAGATCCGGATTCCGGGGACGACCCCTTTGTGGGCTGGCAGACCGCCGATGAATACCTTTCAGGTAAGGTACGCGACAAGCTAAAAAGAGCAAGACAGGCGGCGGAGAAAAATCCCGCCTACGCTGTCAACGTAGAGGCGCTGGAAAAGGTGCAGCCCAAGGATTTGACCGCCGGGGAAATCAGTTTACGGCTTGGTACGACATGGATTCCCGAAGATGTAATCGAAGATTTTACCTTTGAACTTTTGGGAACGCCGTGGAATTATGAACGCCAAATCCATATCTGCTATTCCAAAGTTACCGGCGAATGGAACGTATCGGGGAAAAGCCTTGACCGGAGCAATATCCGCAGCTATAACACCTACGGTACGCAGCGGATCAACGCCTATAAAATCATTGAGGATACCCTGAACTTGCGGGACGTGCGGATTTTCGATACCAAGCACGACGCGGAGGGAAAGGAAATCCGCGTTCTGAACAAGAAAGAAACCGCTATCGCGCAGGATAAGCAAGACCTGATTCAGCAGAAGTTTCAAGAATGGGTATGGGCGGATTCAAACCGCCGAAACCGGCTTTGCAGAATCTACAATGAAAAATACAACAGTATCCGTCCCCGCGAATATGACGGGAGCCATCTCGTTTTCGCAGGTATGAACCCGGAGATGGAACTGCGTCCACACCAGCGTAACGCCGTAGCGCGGGCGATTTATGGCGGAAACGCCCTGTTTGGCCATGTGGTAGGGGCTGGCAAGACCTTTGCCATGATTGCCACTGCAATGGAAGCAAAACGGCTGGGGCTGTCCAACAAATCCCTGTTCGTTGTCCCAAACAACATCATCGGGGATTTTGCTTCGGACTTCCTGAAACTGTACCCGTCCGCCAATATCCTGATGGCGACGAAAAAAGACTTTGAAAAGCAGAACCGCAAAAAGTTTTGCGCCAGAATCGCTACCGGCGACTATGATGGAATTATTATCGGCCACAGCCAGTTTGAGAAAATCCCCCTTTCCGTCGAGCGCCAGCAGGCCATGATAAAGAAACAGATCGCGGAGGTGGTGGCGGGGATTGCGGCAATAAAGTATGATGAAGGCTCCCGGTTCACCGTCAAACAAATGGAAAAATCCAAGAAAAGCCTTGAAGCCAAGCTGAAAAAGCTGAACGACCAAAGCCGCAAAGATGATGTAGTTACCTTTGAGGAACTCGGCGTTGATCGTCTGTTTATCGACGAGGCGGATTTGTTTAAGAACCTGTATCTATACACCAAAATGCGGAATGTGGGCGGTATTTCGCAGACGGAGGCGTTAAAGGCTTCCGATTTGTTTATGAAATGTCGCTATCTGGATGAGTTGACCAATTATAAGGGCGTGATATTTGCTACGGGAACACCTGTAAGCAATTCGATGTGCGAGATGTATACCATGCAGCGATACTTGCAGTATCAAACGCTGGATGAACTGGAACTGACCCATTTTGATTCATGGGCGGCACAGTTTGGGGAAACAACCTGTTCTATGGAATTAAAGCCGGAGGGTACGGGGTTCCAGCAGAAAACGCGGTTTTCTAGTTTCCATAATCTCCCGGAACTGATGGCGGTTTTCAAGGAAGTGGCGGATATTCAGACCGCCGATATGCTCCATCTTCCCGTACCGAAAGCTAACTATGAAACAGTTGTCTGCAAGCCCAGCGAAATGCAGAAGAAAATGGTTTTGTCCTTTGCCGCGCGCGCCGACGCGGTGCGAAATGGCACGGTTGATTCCACCGTAGACAACATGCTGCTCATTACCAACGATGGGCGCAAGCTGGCGCTGGATCAACGTCTGCTCAACCCCATGCTTCCCGATTTTGAAGGCAGCAAGGTCAATGTCTGCGCGGATAACGTCTACCGGATTTGGGAAGAAACCAAGGAACAGCGTTTGACCCAGCTTATATTCTGCGATTTATCCACCCCGGGGAAAAAGAAGATAGAAGTGCAAGAGAATGATGATGGTACGCTTGTTGTGGCAGATTTTCAAAATGTCTATGAGGATTTGCGGAACAAGCTGCTTGACCGTGGGATTCCCGACGAAGAAATTGCTTTTGTGCATGAAGCGAATAATGAAACTCAGAAAAAGGAACTGTTTTCTAAAGTACGGCGGGGAAAAATCCGGGTGCTGATCGGTTCCACACCGAGAATGGGCGCGGGGACAAACGTACAGGATAAGCTCATCGCTTTGCACGACTTGGATTGTCCATGGCGGCCCCGAGATTTGGAACAGCGAAGCGGGCGGATTATCCGGCAAGGCAATCAAAATGAGGAAGTACAGATTTACCGGTATGTGACGGAAGGAACATTTGACAGCTATCTTTATCAGATGGTAGAAAATAAGCAGCGTTTCATCTCACAGGTTTTTACCTCAAAATCTCCCGCCCGCGTCATGCAGGAGATCGATGACGCAGTGCTGTCCTATAATGAAATCAAAGCCCTTGCTACCGGCAACCCCATGATTATCGAACATGCCAATTTGGAAAGCGAAGTGAGCAAGCTGAAAATGCTCAACGCCAGCCATTTGAACCAGAAGTACGAACTGGAGGATAAAGTCCTCAAATACTACCCGCAGGAGATCAAACGGTTAAACGAGCGCATTTCCGGTTATACCGCCGATATTGCGAGGCGGGAGGAAAACACACCGGCTAAAAAAGAAGATTTCCCGCCTATGCAGATTCACGGGACAGTCTACACCGAAAAGGCCGAAGCTGGCAAGGCGCTGATTGAAGCCTGTAAACAGCTTACCAATCTCGATTCGGTTTCCATCGGTTCTTACCGGGGCTTTGAAATGCAGATTTTCTATGGGGTGTTTTCCAAGGAATATCAAGTGTCCTTAAAGGGACAGCTTACCCACACCGTTTCCCTCGGCACAGACATTCGCGGAAACATTACCCGGTTGGATAATGCGCTGCACAGTTTGGAAGAACGATTGCAGGAAGACCGCGACAGGCTGGAAAATACCAAAACCCAAATGGAAGCCGCCAAAGCGGACGCAGAAAAGCCCTTCCCACGGGAACAGGAGCTTCAGGAAAAATCCAAACGACTGGCGGAACTTACCAAACTCTTAAAAATGGACGAGAAAGACCGGGAACTGCTGGACAGCGCCCCCGATGAAGGCGACGAACAATCAGAACGGAAGGCCGTGGGGCTGGAACGCTGATTCCCTATGCCGATTGGAGCAATCCAATCGGCTTTTTACATATCCGAAGAATACAGCCCCCTTTACATAGCTGGTTGCCCCATACAGGCGGCTACTTTATGGCTATGTGAAGGGGGTTGTATTTTTTATGCCTTTTTATGATCCTGCTGTGGTGACGGAAGCAAAAAAGTTGGATCTGCTAACCTATCTACAAAACTATGAGCCGCAGGAGCTTGTCCATGTATCAGGCAGCGTCTACTGTACCAAAGCCCATGATAGCCTTCGGATTTCCAACGGAAAATGGTGTTGGTTTTCACAGGGGATCGGCGGCAGATCAGCGCTGGATTATCTCATCAAAGTAAATGGGTATTCTTTCCTTGAAGCAATGGAACGAATCGTAGGACAGGCGGCTGCAAAACCGCCCGTTTTCATGCCCGGACAAATCGAAGAAAAGCCTAAAACGCTGCTGCTGCCGGAGAAATACCGTTATGCTGAATATGCCGCTTCCTACTTGGAAAAGCGAGGGATTGCATGGGAACTGATTTCCTTTTGTATTTCCACCGGGCGGCTGTATGAAAGCTATCCCTACCATAACGCGGTATTTGTGGGATTCGATAAACAGGGCAAGGCGCGGTTTGCCTGCCAGCGCGGGATTACCGATTCCCGTTTTCACGGTGATGTTAGTGGCAGCGACAAGCACTATTCGTTTGCCTTGCCGGTAAATCCCAAAAGCAGCACGGTACACCTGTTTGAATCCGCGATTGATCTGCTCTCCTACGCGACCCTGTGTCAGTTGGAGGGCGTTGACTGGCGACAGCTTAATCTTCTCTCTTTAGCTGGTGTATATCAGCCGAAAAAGGTAATATCGGAAAGTAAACTGCCCGCCGCTCTTACCCAATATCTGGAGGACTACCCGCAGATTAAAACCGTTGCTCTCCATCTCGACAACGACGGCCCCGGCAGGCTGGCGGCAAAGGCGATTGAAACCGTTTTGCCAAAGGAGTACGAAGTCAAAAACCGTCCCCCAACCTGGGGCAAAGATGTGAACGACTGTCTTTGCCACCGGCTGGGGATTCCCATTCAAAAGCCCAAGGAAAGGACGAAAGAACGATGAAAGAATACGACGTTACCATTACCGAAACGCTGAAAATGACTGTTACCGTGAAAGCCGAAAGTCAACTGGAGGCCGAACAGATCGTTTCCGACAACTGGCGTAATCAGGAATATATCCTTGACGCGGATAATTTTACCGGCGTGGATTTCAAGGCACGACGGCGCAGCCGGGATATGGAACGCTGAAAACTGGAGGGATTGTATATGAAAGAATTTAATATTGCAGTTCATGTTTCATCGGACAGGAATTTTAAGGTGTATGCAGATTCCCGCGAGGAAGCCCGCGCACTGGTCAGCGATCTTCTGGAATACAGCGATATATTGACAAATCCGAATATGGACGTGGAAAAAGTAACCGTTTCCTGTGAGGAATCGCAGCCGGAAAAAGGACGCGCACCAATGGAAAGGCTCCTCGAAAACCTTTCTCTGTTCTGTGAAGAACAAGGTTACACCCCGGAGGAAATTAAAGAAATGATGGAAGAACTTTGCTGGGACAAGGAAATCGACCCGGCATTGTATCTGGATTTTCGCCCCATCTGCGCCTTTGAGACAGAAGGCGGTGACGGCCTGCTTCCCCCATACCGCCACCAGCAGCTATTCGGTAAAAACGGCTGCCTTCTGGATTCGGCTATGCAGGAATACAGCAGTTCCCTCAGCGACATTACCCAAAGCTATGAGATTTGGCTACTGGAAGATATGACGCTGGCTGTTACCTTCTGCTGTGAAATGGCGGTAGAAGACGGGAACGGATACCGGGAAAGCGCCGCCTATCGTCACCCTGTTTCCGAAGGCTACGCTTCTCTTACCGGAGAATTTTATGCAGACGATTTTTTGGAGGCCGTATCCGACCGGATTTTGGAAGCGCGCTGCATGGACTGAATTGTTTTTGGACTGTGTGGGATTCCCCGAAGGGGAATGGAATGTATGTATACCAGCAAGCATCGCCTTTGGTCACCCAAAGGCCGCTTGTTAGGGGTAGCCCCTAAAGCCCTTATGTATGAAAGCGAGATGATGAGAATGCGAAAACGAAATTGCCGGGTACAGGTACGCCTTGACAGCAAAGAATATCAGACCTTTATGAAACAGGTGAAAAAGGCCGGGCTTTCTCAGGAGGTCTATCTTCGCCACCTGATAAACGGCGTTGTTCCGCAGAACGCGCCCCCACCCGAATACTTTGATTTTATGCGCGAACTGCACATGGTCGGCAACAATCTAAATCAAATTGCACAAAAAGCCCACGTCCTGAATGTGATCGACGCAGCGCGCTATGATTCGGCGGCACGGCAGCTTGAAAAGTTAATTCGGGATATTACGGCGGCAGTGATTTTGCCCCGCCCACTGGCGTAAACGATCATGGCGGTAACGTCGATCTGGCGGGTAAAGGGCTGGCTCGGCAAGGTGGTGATCTATGTGGAGAATCCCGAAAAAACAGAAAATCCCGATTTTTTTACGAGGCCGAATATGACAGTTAAAGACGTACAAGGGCTTTCCGACGTAATTGGTTATGCGGTTCAGCAAGGAAAAACCGAGAAGATAGAGACAGATGATGAGGGTGCGGAAATCATGCAGCGTTTTGTGTCCGGTGTAAACTGTACCCCCGCCACTGCCCGTGATGAAATGATCGCTGTTAAAAAACGATTTGGCAAGGAGGGTGGCGTGGTTGCGTACCACGGCTATCAATCCTTTGCCCCAAATGAAGCCACCCCGGAAATGGCGCATGAAATCGGTGTGCGTCTTGCGAAAGTGCTTTGGGGCGAAAAATATCAGGTGTTGGTCGCGACCCATTTAGACAAAGAAAATCACCTTCACAACCATTTTGTTGTCAACACGGTTTCCTTTATGGACGGAATCAAATACCACCGCACCGAAAAAGATTACTACGCTATGCAAAAAGAATCCGACCGGTTGTGCCGGGAATACGGCCTGTCCGTCATTGAAAATCCGAAGCGTGGAAAATCCAAGCATTACGGGGAATGGCGGGCGGAACAGGAAGGCCGTCCCACATGGCGCGGTCTAATAAAAAAAGATGTCGATACTGCCCTTCGCCGTTCCATGACGGAAAGGCAGTTTTTTCATTTTCTCAAGGACATGGGCTATGAAATCAAGATCGGCAAGGATATTTCCGTGCGCCCACAGGGAAAGGAACGGTTTTTCCGGCTCGCCCGAAATCTTGGAGAGCCGTACAGTATAGAAGGAATCCGTAAGCGGATTCTTTCACAGACTCGCCCGGAACGTCCCCCGGAGCAGCGTCAACCGGTTATTTTGCGATACAGGCTGCATGGAAGTCTGAAAAACGCCAAAAAGATAACGGGCTTTCGCGCCTTGTATTTTCATTACTGCTATCTGCTGGGGATTTTTCCGAAAAACAGATGGCAGAATCGAAGGCTTCCTTTTCGCTATCGGGAGGACTTGATCCGAGCAAAAGAGCTTTCCGACGAAGTGCGGCTGGTAGTAAAGTACCACATCGACACTCCTGAACAGCTTTCCACCTATCGAGCCAATGTGGAGGCCGAAATTCGGGAAACGGCAGCAGCTCGGAAGCAGCTATACAAAAAGCTGCGCACCAAAGCGGTGCAGGACGACCCGCAGCAGCAAGCGGAAATTAAAGCTGAGATTGCCGTTTTTACCGAAAAACTAAAAAAACTGCGGCGGGAGGTTAACCTGTGTGAAGATATTGCCATGCGTTCCGTCCAGATCCAAGAAAAAGTCAACGCTGTCCGCGAGGACGAAAAAACCGAAAAAAAGGAACAGCGCAGCCACTCCGAGCGGCAGAAAGGCCAGTGACCGGCGGGGCGGGGTATTCCCTCATGTGAGAGGAGATGAGAAGATATGAACTATGCAGGCGACGCGGCGGAACAGGTCGTGCGCATGAGCCTTGAAGGGGCGGAGTTTGCCCTGAAAATCACCGGTGCGGCGGCAAAAAATATTGCCGCTGCTTTATATGCGGTTTTGAAAGAGCAGAAAAAAACCAAAGGGAAAGCCCGTGTGCAGTCCATGCTTCGGGAAAACCGTTCCACAACCATTTACACGGTAAAAAAAGAGGATTGCCCGGAATTTGCAAAGCAGGCTAAAAAATACGGGATTCTATATGCCCCTATTCCCGTCCGAAAAACAGATGAATCCATAGACATTATGGTATTTGAGGACGACGCTGGCAGAGCAAACCGCATTGTAGAGAAATTTAATCTCACGGCGGAGAACACCGCTTCGATCAAGAGCGAGGTCGGAAAATCCAGACAGTCGCGCGGTAGCGAACAGGCTCCGCCCGAGCAGGCAGCGCCAGAAAAAAGCGCAGAGGATAAGCTGCTGGACGAGATGTTGGAAAAACCGGCCCAAACAGAAAAAAGCCAGCCGGATAATCCGGCAGCAGAGCAATCCGATTCTTTTGGGAAAGCGGCGGAAAAATCCCGTCCGTCCGCGCCTACCTCAGAGAACAACAGCAGACCCGCAGAGGGTACTTCTGAACCGCAGAAGAAATCTGTCCGTGAGGAGCTTCGGGCGATTCAGGCGGCAAGGAAACAGGAAGCGGAGACGCCTGAACGGAAAGAACAGGCCGCACCTCAGAAAAAGGCGGCACAGAAAACTTCTTCGCATAAGCCGCCTCAGCAGCGGAAAAAGACCAAATCAAAGGAGAGATAACGGCTATGAGCGATTTTGACGATATTCTTAACCAGCCTGTCGAGCAGCCGGAGGCCCCGTCACAGGAAAAAACGCCGCGAAAAGCGGAATGGTGGCAGATCAAGGCGGACAGGCAGAGGCAGGAAGCCTATGCCACACTGAACAGGATATTCACGGAATTTTCGGAAGGCCGGGGCGATGTGCAGGGGTATCTCGACACCCACGGGCGTTTTGACCGCTATTCTGCCCGAAACGCCTTACTGATTCACGACAAATGCCCCGGTGCCAAACAGATCGGGAACTACCGGTATTGGGAAAAACAGGGCGTGGAAATTCTGAAAACCGAGAAAAACAACCCTATTATTATACTGGAGCCGGGAAACACCTACCGGCGCAAGGACGGAACAATGGGACAGAATTACTACGCCAAAGAAGTTTACGACATCTCCCAAACCACCGCGCGGGGACAGGAGCAGCCCAAGGTTGCACTGGACGAACGCCTTTTACTGAAAGCCCTGATCTATAAATCCCCTGCCGATATTCATGTGGTCGGGCAGCTTCCCGATGGGCGGCGCGGCGCTTTATACCAGCCGGAGCAAAATACGATTCTCGTGGAAAAGGGCATGGAAGCCGCCGACATTTTCCGGTGCGTATCACAAGAACTGGCAAAGGCACAGCTTATGGCCGTCAACCCGGAACAGTCCCTCACGGACTGCGGAAACAAAGCCTTTTGCGTGTCGTATATGCTGTGCAGAAAATACAGGATTGATACGCGAGATAGCTACGATTGCAGCAAGCTGGGCGGTATTTTTGCTGGGAAAGAGATTGATACCATCAAAGCGGATTTGGGCGATATGGAAAATGCGATGAGCGCCATCAATTCCCGTATGGCGAAGGCTCTGTATCAGGGAAAGGACAAAAATCAAAACAGTCGCACAGAAAATGAACGATAAGGAGGGCGTAACAATGAAAAGACAGGAAAAAGTGGTTTTGACCCTCGACCCATATGAACACGGCATTATGATTCGCGCTCTAAATGAATTACGCAACGACATGTTGGAGGAAAAACGCGATCCCGGCGCGGTGGAGGACGTGCTGCTGAAAACTATTGACGCTCCACCCAAGAAAGCGAAGTGGCGCGATGAAGCCAGATAACAAAGCAGGTGGTATCTGGCTTTATACGCTCGGTTTGGTTCCCGTGGTATGGTTGGCGCTGTTGATTGCGCCCGCCCTTTCCGGCGGTTTTTCCGCGATTGTGGAGTATTTTCCTTCCGCGATCAACGACCCTTTTGAGATCCATTGGTGCGAGGACAGTGTAAAAACTGTCCTCATTTTTATTTCCGCCTATGGAATGGGGATCGGGATTTATCTCTCCAGTCGCCGCACCTACCGTAGAGGCGAAGAACACGGTTCCGCCAAATGGGGCGACGCCAGAACCGTAAACAAAAAATACCGGGCAAAAAATCCGGCGGAAAACAAAATCCTCACGCAGCACGTCAGGATGAGTTTGGACGCTAAAAAACACCGCCGTAATCTGAATACCGTCGTGATCGGGGGAAGCGGGGCGGGCAAAACGCGCTTTTACGCGAAACCCAACTTATGTCAAGCCAATACCAGCTTCGTTGTACTCGATCCCAAGGGAGAATTAGTCCGCGATACCGGCTCTCTTTTAGAGAAAAAGGGATATGAAGTGCGGGTACTGGATTTGCTGAATATGAGCCGGAGCCATTGTTATAATCCCTTTGTCTATTTACGGGACGATAACGACGTGCAGCGTTTGGTAACGAATCTGTTTAAGGCAACCACGCCGAAAGGAAGCCAGTCCAACGACCCGTTTTGGGATACGGCAGCTTCCATGCTGCTCCTTTCGTTGATCTTTTTTCTGCACTATGAAGCGCCGGACGATGAAAAAAATTTCACGATGGTTATGGAAATGTTGCGGGCGGCAGAGGTGCGGGAGGACGATGACGGTTATCAATCGCCGTTAGATGAATTATTTGAAAGGCTGGAAATGCGCGATCCCAATCACATCGCCGTGAAATATTACAAGGATTACCGTTCAGGCAGTGCGAAAACCTTGAAATCCATTCAGATCACGCTTGCGGCAAGGCTTGAAAAATTCAATCTTTCTTCTCTTTCTGCTTTGACGGCAACCGATGAACTGGATTTGCCCAGCTTGGGAGAAAAAAAGGTGGCGCTGTTTGCGCTCATACCGGATAACGATACGAGCTTTAATTTCCTTGTCAGCCTTTTATACACGCAGATTTTCCAGCAACTTTTCTATCTTGCCGACCACAAATATGGCGGAAGTTTGCCTGTACCTGTGCATTTTGTCATGGACGAATTTTCCAACGTGTCCCTGCCCGACGACTTTTCCAAAATTCTGGCCGTCATGCGTTCGAGATCGGTGTTTGTATCCATTATCCTGCAAAATATAGCGGCCCTTAAAGCACTGTTTGAAAAGGAATGGGAAAGCATACTCGGCAACTGCGACCAGCTTCTCTACCTTGGAGGCAATGAAACCAGCACCCACAAGCTCATTTCCGAAAGCTATCTCGGAAAATCAACCTTATGGCTGGACACCTACGGAAAAAGCACAGGGCATTCCGGCAGTTATTCAACTAACAACCAGATTACAGGGCGTGAGCTTTTAATGCCGGACGAAGTGCGTATGCTGGATAACCGCTACGCGCTTCTTTTTATTCGTGGCGAGCGCCCGATTATGGACGAAAAATTTGAAATCTTAAAGCACCCCAACGTGGGGCTTACAACAGACGGAAAGGCCCAACCCTATCAACACGGCGGTACTGAAAACGCCGTGGCAACCCTTACCCTTACGAATAGCGGCCTCTCCAGTTCTTCGCCCGACAAGTTAGCAGATTCTAACTTGTCAATTTTGTCCGACGAGGATATTGCAGCTATTTTCCACATGAACAAGGAGGACGAGCAAAATGAAATTTTTGAATAGGAAAAACCGCAAGGAAACCCATAGCCTGCCGATGGGCCGAAAAAGCAAAAGCATTTTTGCCATATACGCGGCGGTGGTGTTGATGTTTTGCTGTTTTACGACTACGGCCTTCGCCGCCAACGACCCTTTGACCGTCGTAAACAATTTGAGCGATTTTATTTTCGGCCTTATCCGCGCTATCGGCCTGATTTTGTTAGGTTTCGGTATTGTTCAGATTGGCCTATCACTCAAAAGCCATGATCCGAGCCAGCGTGCCAATGGCTTTTTGACCGTCGCAGGAGGAATCATCATAACTTTTGCCAAAGAAATCCTTACCCTGATTACCAACTGAACGAATATGGCGGCTGTGGGGCAGGCCGGTGGCCCGGCCTGTCCCCTCATTCGCCGGAAAGGAGGGATTTTTATTGAGTGGTAACTGGATTGTCCAAAACTTGGAAAACGCCTTGAACACATGGAACCAAAAATTGTCGGAAATCTGGCAGTTGATTACCCAATCGCCGGATCAGTTCAAGGGCGGTGCGATTTGGAATGTAATTGTTGATATTCATGGAGCAGTGCAGGCGGTTGGGCTTGCTCTGCTTGTGCTGTTTTTTGTGGTAGGCGTGATGAAAACCTGTGGCAGCTTTGCCGAGGTAAAAAAGCCGGAACATGCCTTAAAGCTGTTTATCCGCTTTGCGCTTGCCAAAGGTGTTGTGACCTATGGCTTAAATTTGATGATCGCCCTATTCCAAATCGTACAGGGACTTGTTTCCACGATTATGGTCGCTGCAGGCTTCGGTTCGGCACAGAAAACGGTATTACCACAGGAGATTGTCAAGGCCATAGAAAGCTGCGGCTTTCTGGATTCTATTCCATTATGGGCGGTCACGCTGATTGGCGGGCTGTTCATCACAGTATTGTCGTTTATTATGATTATGAGCGTCTACGGACGGTTTTTCCGTCTTTACCTTTATACCGCCATCGCTCCCGTCCCGCTTTCCACCTTTGCTGGGGAACCGACACAGAACGTGGGGAAAAGTTTCTTGAAATCTTATGCGGCGGTCTGTTTGGAAGGCGCGATTATCGTGCTGGCCTGCATTATCTTTTCCCTGTTTGCTTCCTCACCGCCTGCGGTTGACCCGAACGCTGCGGCGGTGACACAGGTTTGGAGTTATGTAGGAGAGTTGATTTTTAATATGCTGATTTTAGTTGGTTCTGTAAAAATGGCAGACCGCATTATACGCGAAATGATGGGCTTATAGCCGGGAGGTTTTTATGAGTGAACAGAAAAAAGCGCACAGGTTTGAAAAAATGAACAGACCCCTTGACGAAATCAAGGAAGATATATTTCGCCGTCCCGATTCCTTTCAAAACGAGCCGTGGTATAACGACTTTGAAATGTATCTGCGGATCGGCGTTTGCCAGTTCAAGCCGGAACACGTTTTGGAACTGCGGAAAGCCTTGAAAATCATGGGCTATCCTACCCATGTCACCGAGCATGACGGAAAGTTGTTGCTTGCTCCCGGCGAGATCAGAAACAGCGTTAGGAAACAGGACAGGGAGCGTTAAAACCATGGGGCCGAATACAAGAATTTATCACCGGTTTACCAGCTATACGCTGGAGGATTGTGCCTGTTGCTACTGCCTTCATTATGGCGGCAAGCGGAAAGGCTGTACGGTGCAATACTGTTGTTGCCTGAAAGAACGCTTACAGGCAATGGCACAGGAAATCAAAGACAAACGGAGGGATTACAGGTGATGAGCAAAGAAAAGCTGATGAGGCTTGCCGAACGTGCTTTGAAGCGCACGGAATATTATCAAAATGTCCGGGAACTGGACGTGCCGGATTCCGAAAACTACAAAATCGACTATCTTCTGATTAAGGGCGGGAAATCCGCCCCGGAAGATGTGATCGCCTATGCGTCCTATGAGGACGAAATGCTGCGTTTCCGGCCACTGGAGGAAAAGGACAAACCGTTTTGGGATAGCAGCGCCCAATTTGATACGGAAATAGACCTCTTTCAATATTTGGAGGAAGGCTATTCGCTGGCTGGAATGTCACCGGACTGCCATTACTGTGTATGGTCGGATATTGCGGAATACCACTGTGAATATAAATCGCAGAACGGTATGCAGAAATATCTCGATTACTGCAAACGCAACGGCGTTACCCGGGAACTGCTTGCAAAGGAAAGCGGCTATGACGGTATGGACGTGATGGAACTCTATGAGCGGCAAATCGCTAAAGCTGCCCGGAAAAATCGTCCGACGGTTTGGAACGGTAACGAGAGGTGATGTGCATGGAAGTAAAAATCAATCGGGAAATCCGCAACTACACCGAATCCATGTTTTTCGGCTTGAGTATGCGGCAATTTATCTTTTCTGTTTTGGCCTGCGGCGTTGCCGTGGGCCTTTACTTTATCCTTCGCCCCTATTTTGGGATTGAAACTCTGTCGTGGGCGTGTATTCTCGGCGCGGCCCCCTTTGCCGCTCTTGGTTTCCTGACCTATCATGGCATGACTGCCGAGCAATTTATTTGGGCGTGGTTGCGCTCCGAGGTTTTGGAGCCGAAAGAACTCCGGTTTGAATCATCTAATTTCTACTACGAAGCCCTGAAAGATACGATTGAAAGCCGTGAAAAGGGCGATGAACCGGCAGGACGTGGCAGAAAGAAGGCCAGTTCGCCCGAAAGGAGGAAACAGCATGATTAAAACCCTGAAAAACCTATTCAAACAGGATAAGGAACGATACGCCGTCCCCCGGAAAGTGCAGGACGTGATTCCTGTCCGCCGAATCTGGAAGGACGGTATTTTTATGGTTGGCAACAAGTTTGCCAAGACCTATAAATTTACCGACATCAACTACCTTGTAGCAAGCCGGGAGGATAAGGAAACCATGTTTCTGTCTTATTCAGAACTGTTAAACAGTTTGGATTCCGGTGCGACTACCAAGATCACTATTAACAATCGAAGGCTCAATAAAGCAAATTTTGAGCAATCCATTCTCATGCCCATGCGCGGGGATTTCCGGGACGAATATCGTAAAGAGTATAACCAAATGCTGCTGGACAAGGCTACCGGTGCCAATGGAATTACGCAAGAAAAATACCTGACGATTTCCGTTATAAAAAAGGATATTGAGGAAGCGCGCGCATACTTTTCCCGTGTAGGCGCGGATCTTGTTTCACATTTTGCGGCGCTCGGTTCCAAATGCACCGAAATGGACGCGGAGGAGCGGCTCCGCGTCCTGCACGATTTTTACCGGCAAGGCGAAGAAGCTTTTTTTCATTTCGACCCACAGGATTTGATGAAAAAGGGACATGATTTCCGCGATTATATCTGCCCGGATTCCATCGAGAAAAACAGCGATTACCTGAAGCTGGGCGAAAAGTATTGCCGGGTATTGTTCCTTAAAGATTACGCTTCGTATATCAAGGACAGCATGGTGACGGAACTCACGGATTTTAACCGTAATATGATGTTGTCGATTGACGTGGTTCCCGTCCCCACCGATGAAGCGGTACGGGAGGTAGAAAACCGATTGTTGGGCGTGGAAACCAACATTACCAACTGGCAAAGGCGCCAAAATTCCAACAACAACTTTTCGGCGGTCATTCCTTACGACATGGAACTCCAGCGCAAGGAATCTAAGGAGTTTCTCGATGATCTTACCACCCGCGATCAGCGTATGATGTTCGGCTTGATTACAATGGTGCTTTGCGCCGACAGCAAGGAACAGCTTGACAGCGACACAGAAGCGGTACTTTCTGTTGCACGAAAGCATATGTGCCAGCTTGCCGTATTAAAATACCAGCAGCTTGACGGGCTGAATACCGTCTTGCCTATCGGTACGCGGAAAATCAATGCTTTCCGAACTTTTACCACGGAATCCCTTGCCGTGTTTATTCCGTTCAAAGTGCAGGAGATTCAAGACCGGGGCGGGATTTATTTCGGAGAAAATGCGATTTCCCATAATCTCATTATGTGCAACAAGGCGAATCTTTTGAACCAGTCGGCCTTTTTACTCGGCGTTCCCGGTTCAGGTAAATCTTTTAGCGCCAAAGAACTGATTGCGTTTCTGATTCTGAACACCGATGAAGATGTACTGGTGTGTGATCCTGAAAATGAGTTTGGCCCACTTGCCGAAGCGTTGGGACAGGAAACGGCAACAGTCGTCCACATGACGGCAGGCGGAAAAGACCGCTTAAACGCTATGTATATGGTAGAAGGTTACGGCGAAAACAACGCCATTGTTGAAAAATCCCAGTTCATTATGTCCCTTGTGGAGCAGATCGACAAGGCCGGTGTCGGCCCGCAGCAGAAATCCATCATTGACCGTTGTACGGCGCTGGTATATCAGGACGCGGTAGCAAACGGAAAAACCGCTACTCTTTGCGACTTGCGGGAGAAGATTTTGCAGCAGCCAGAAGAAAAGGCAAAAGAAATCGCCCTTTCCATGGAATTGTTTACAACCGGCTCCCTTGATATTTTCGGAAGGGAAAGTACCGTAGACCTTGACAAACGGATTGTAGTTTTTGATATTCATAGCCTTGGTTCGCAGCTAAAGCCTACCGGCCTTCTGGTTATCACCGATACGATCTTAAACCGCGTTACCCTGAACTGGAAGCGCGGCAAGCGTACCCATGTTTTTATCGACGAATTTCATGTCGTTTTTGAATCCGAGCAAAGCGGTATTTTCTTTAATTCCGCATGGCGGCAGTTCAGAAAGCGCGGCGCATATCCCACAGCGATCACGCAAAATGTTGAGTATCTACTGGATTCTGTGCAGGCCAGCACCATGCTCAGTAACTCGGAATTTGTGGTCATGCTCAATCAGGCAGCTTCAGACCGCGCGAAGCTGGCAAAACTTTTGAATATTTCCGACGAACAGATGAGCTATGTTACCAATGCGGACGCTGGCTGCGGCCTTATCAAGTATGGCAGCGCCCTTGTCCCCTTTATCAACCGTTTCCCCAAAAATACGAAGCTCTATCAGCTTATGACAACTAAACCCGGCGAGGGTGTATTTGGAGGTCAGGCAGAGACAATGAAAGGGGCGGCGAATAGTATATGAAACCTGAAAAATTTGTACGAGATGTAGGGCGGCTATTGGACGGCTGTTCCACAGAGAGTATTGAAACATGGATTCAGTGGGCGAAAGAATGTGTTGAATCGGAACAATATCTGGATTTTAAGCCCCTTCCAACAGAACAGGCTGTATCCGTATGGCTGGATTCCTACTATGCGTCGTTCTATTTTCTCAAGCAAGATTTTGGGAGTGAAACGGCAGCAAAAGTTGTCAATCTCTCCTGCTCCCGTTTGTGCCTTTACCCGTTTGAAATGCGGGAAGCGGCAAAGGTGCTGAAAGCCGGAGGAGGCCCAGAACAGATTGCGAAAATGATTGAGGACGGGACGTTAGAGGAATATGGGAAAATGCCTACGATGGAAGATGTCAGAAAAAATATTCGGAATCATAAAGAAAGGGAGCGATGAGAATGGAAGCACAAACCATTAGTTTGAATGTCCACCCGCAAATTATAGATTTATATGAAGTGCTGGAGAAAAACGGGCTGCACAAACAGAAAGAGGACGTGCAATCCCTTGTGGGATATATCGAAAGCATGGAATACAACCTGTCTGTGATGATGAATGAGATTCAGGAAATGCACACGGAGGTAAACCGTCTGCATGATAAGGGAATCCGCGCCCAGTGCGCCAAAATCGTTTCCAAGGTGGAAGATAAGGTGCAGCAGGCAAAGATAATGGTTTCTGTTGCCAAATGCAAAATGATTCAATCTGCCGGGAATGCAGTGAAAGCATTTCAGGAAAAAGGTAAATTCGCATTGGTACAGGCTGTGCAGGCCATGCGGATTCCATCTGTTTTGTCTTGCATGAAAAGTGGATTTTCCCATGCGGCACAATCTGTCCGCCAGTACGCGGAAAAACTGGATGGGCTACGGGAACAGATTCACGAGGCAGGCGGCTATGTAAAAAATGCTAGACGTGCCCTTTCCGGTAAAGCGCCTGCGGAATCGACAAAACTGCAAGCAAACAAGGGACTGCTTGCCAAAGTACGGAACGGGTTGGAATCTTTCAGCACAGCACTTTCCAAAATGGAGTGCGGCGCTGATCGGCTGTTGGGAAAAATCCAGTCCGAAAAGGAACCGGGAGAATTAAAGCAGTCGGTAAAATCTGAACTGTCTCAGTTAAAGGCCGAACTTTCTCCACGGGATAAAGCGCCGGTTGCCAAAGAGCAGGCACGATAAGCAGGAGGAAATCCTATGAAACAAAAACTAATGATTACAGGGGCGGCGTTTTGCGCCGCCCTTTTCCTTTTCTCAAGCGTTATGCTGTTTCGGGAATACCAAGACCAAAAGCAGAGTGCCCAAGCCTTTGAACAGGTGGCGGGACTAATTATTAAAGATTCCGTACCGGAAAGGCCGGAAAATGAAGAAGCTGCCGAACCGGAATTGACTGCTTTTGAAAAATACGCGGAGGTTTTCGAGCAGAACAATGATCTGATCGGCTGGATCTCCATTCCCGATACAAGGATTGACTATCCTGTTATGCAGACAAAGGACAATCCTGATTTTTACCTGAAACACGCTTTTGACAAATCATATAGCAACTACGGTGTTCCCTATGCGGCGGAAAACTGTGACGCGGATATTTCCGACAATATAGTGCTTTACGGGCACCACATGAACAATGGCAGTATGTTTTCCGACCTGTGCAAATACGAGGACGAGGACTTTTATAAGGAGCATAAGAAAATCCGATTTGATACGCTGGGCGGTTTTGGAGAATATACGGTAATTGCAGCCTTTAAGACAGTTGCTTATTCAGAGAAGGGATTTCCCTATTACCATTTTGTCTACGCGGAAAACCAAGCTGTATTTGACGAATACGTTGCCAAATGCAAAGAGCTTTCCCTATATGATACTGGCGTGACCGCCGAATACGGCGACAAGTTGCTTACTCTTTCTACCTGTGAATATTCACAGGATAACGGCAGAATGGTTGTAGTCGCTAAAAAGGCCGTGCGGTCTGCTGGGGAAAGAGAACAAATATGAAGTCTGAAAAATATGTTCTCTCTTTATCCGGCAGGAAAGATTCGACAGCTATGCTTTTGCGGCTTTTAGAAGAAAGCCGGCCTGTGGATTTCATCATTTATTGCGATACGAGGCTAGAATTTCCGTGCTAAAGGAGGAATTGGCGCGGTGCAGACAGGAGGTGAGCTAAATGCCGGATATTAAGATAAAGAGTATCGCTAAAGGGACGGTGAAAACCATTGATAAATCCGCAACCGCCGCCGCACGTATGAAAAACGCCTTTATCCGTACCAAGGAAAAGGCGGAGCAAAGCGCCGCCCATGAAGAAAATTCGCCGGGAGAATATGCCTCTGACCGTGTTTCGGGTGGTATAGATACGGCGGTGCACAAAGCTGTGCATGAGTTTGATCGGCAAGGCCGCAAAGGGATTAAAACCACAAGAGAAAATATTTCCAGAGCAAAAGATTTTCTTAAAAAACAGGCCGTTGACCAGCCCAAAAAACAGTTGCAAAACAAAGCGACAGAGAATATACGGCGTTCCACCCACAGCGCAAAGAAATCTATCAAAACGATAGATCGAGGTGGGAAAACAATTAAGCAAACGGCGAAATCCACCGCCAAAGGAACGGTGAAAACCGCCCGAAAAACGGTCAAGACGGCAGAACGCACAGCGAAAACTACCATTAAAACTACGCAGCAGGCGGCAAAGGCCGCGCAGAAAACGGCACAAGCTACCGCAAAAGCGGCGCGGGCGGCGGCTCAGGCTGCACGTGCTGCCGCTAAAGCTGCGATTACCACGGCAAAAGCGGTTGCTAAAGCGATTGCTTTAGCGGTCAAGGCTATTATCGCTGGGACAAAGGCGTTAATTGCCGCTATTGCTGCCGGTGGTTGGGTGGCGATGGTTATTATCATCGTTATTTGCTTGATTGCTATGATTGTAGGTTCCTGCTTTGGAATCTTCTTTTCCAATGAAGATTCGGGAAGCGGTATGACAGTACAAAGCGTCGTGCAGGAGATCAATACCGAATATCAAAACAAGCTGGACGAAATCAAGAAATCACACACCTATGACGTGTTGGAAATGAGCGGTTCCCGTGCGGTTTGGAGCGATGTGCTGGCGGTTTATGCGGTGAAAACGACTAATGATCCCAACAACGCGCAGGAAGTCGCTACAATGGACGATGGGAAAAAGAAGATTCTCACCGATCTATTTTGGGAGATGAACGCTATTTCTTCCAGCACCGATACCAAAACTGAAACGATCATTGAAACTTCCGATGACGGGAATGGGAATATCGTAGAAACCGAAAAGACCGTTACCCGCACCTATCTCTATATCACCGTCACTCACAAGACAGCCGAAGAAATGGCGAAGAAATACGGTTTTAACGAGACTCAGAAAACGCAGCTTACCGAACTGCTGGCTGATGAAAATAATTCCATATGGACGGAGATAATCTACGGCATTACCGGCAGCGACGGGCAAATTGTTTCTGTTGCTCTTTCGCAGGTAGGAAATGTCGGTGGGGAACCATTCTGGAGTTGGTACGGTTTTTCAAGCCGGGTAGAATGGTGCGCCTGTTTTGTAAGCTGGACAGCCGACCAGTGCGGATATATTGAAAACGGCATTGTTCCTAAATTCGCAGGCTGTATTCAGGGTTCCAACTGGTTTAAGGAGCGCGGGCTTTGGCAGGACAACAGTTATGAGCCGCGCCCCGGTGATATTATTTTCTTTGACTGGGACGATGAAAACGGGCAGGATGGTTTATGCGATCATGTGGGGATTGTTGAGCGAGTGATAAACGGACGTGTTTATACCGTCGAGGGTAATTCCGACGATTCTGTTCGCCAAAATAGCTATCCCATTGGATATTTCGAGATTTACGGATACGCGACACCAGCCTATTAACCAGCCAAAAAAGAAAAATCAGCCGTGAAAGCGGCTGGTACATAGTAATAAAACAAACGGGCTATTTTCTTGAAAAACATTAAGGAATATGGTATTATAAACGCAGTAAATTAAGGCTAACCTATTTAAGGAGAAGTTACATGGATGGCTTGAATTTTAATCAAGAATGGTATGGTACTCAAGCAAAAGTATTGACCCAAACCTCTGACAGCATTGTAGTGGATTATGGCTGTAAAGGCCGTGGTATTGTAAAAAACTATAATCTTTTTGATGGGATACAACTTTGTTTTTTAGATTTTGACACAGATGAAACGATGGTGTCAAAGAACTTCAATTCGGACATTATTCAGATTACTCATTGTCAATCTGGACGATATGAATGTGAATTCTCAAATCATACCGTATCCTATTTGCCGGAGGGCTATTTTGGGGTAGCAGGAACAGAATATTTACCAATATCCTTTTCTTTCCCTTTGAAAAGATACTTTGGTGTTAGTCTTGTGATTGATAGACAGGTATTATCTGATGAAACTCGTAGAATGATGGAAACAATTCCTATTGATCTTGATAAGATAGGAACTACTTTAGGGATAGAAAAGAAATGGTATGTCAATGAGACACCGCCAAAACTTCAACACCTTTTTTCAGAATTGTATGAGGCAGATGAATCGGAACCGATGGGGTACTTTAGGATAAAAGCTATTGAGTTATTGTATTATATGGATCAGTTAACACAACTTAACGGCTATGATTCCAAATACTTTGATAAAAAACAGATACAGGCTACCAAAGCAATCCGTGAATACCTAATTACTCACCTGGACGAAAAAATATCTCTGGAGCAATTAGCTAAAAATGCCCATTTAAATCTTTCTGTATTTCATATGGTTTTCGCACATATTTATGGAGATACCCCTTATGCCCATCTCAAAAAATACAAAATGAATCTTGCTGCACAAATGCTTACAGACGGACAAATGAAAATTGGAGATATAGCGTTAGAGCTTGGATACAGCAATGCAAGTAAGTTTGCAAAAGCATTTCAATCGGTATATGGTGTTCTACCGAAAGACTATCGAAAAAAAGATAGGAAGAATGGGCTATTTTCTTCTGTTTAAAGAATAAATGGAGCAGAAAAGAAATTTTCTTTTATGTATAATGAGTTAGTGCGGTTAGTTATTGCTAACCCACTAACTCATTTTTATTTGGGGGATGGTACTCTGCTAACGATAGATACCCGGATAAAACTGCTTCTATTTATCCTTATTAACTTTATGGTGTTTGGATTAAAGGATTTTATCCTTGGCAGCATATGTTTTTGTTTTATTTGTATCCTTTCTTGTCTAATGGGACAAAAGAAACTTGTGTTGAAATACATTATCTTCTATGTAATAATTGCCGCTATTCAACAACTTTGTCCCTATTTGCCACAGGTGATTGAAACAATCTTATCAATTTTTACTTTGTTTATCCGTGTCATGATTCCGGTGGTGTTATTTGCTTCTACATTTATCGCCACTACCAAAGTAAGCGAATTAATTGCCGCCATGTACTCTTTGAAGATACCACGGAGTATTACTATCACCTTTGCTATGGTCTTACGCTTCTTTCCTACATTCAGCGAAGAAATCCACAATATTTATGACGCTATGAAATTGCGTGGAATTACAGTATCATGGAAAAATGTATTTACACGCCCATTGTTATTGTTAGAGGCAATGGCAGTCCCTATTGTTATGCGTTCTGCGTCTATTGCAGAGGAATTGTCTGCCTCAGCCGTTACAAGGGGAATCGACAACCCGGCACAACGCACTTCTTTTATTCGGCTAAAGATACATAAAAGAGATATTGTTGTGTTGTTTATTTTTATGGTCGCTTTTATTGCCTTATTTTATTTCAAGTATCAAATATATGGGAGGATATAAGGATGATTAATATTGACCATGTATCTTTCCAGTATTCCGGAGCAGAAAAGGAAAATCTGAAAAACTTTACATTACAGATCCAAAAGGGAGAGTGTGTTGTCCTCACAGGTGAATCGGGATGTGGAAAGACTTGTGTTACCAGACTAATCAACACTTTAATTCCCCACTTTTATGAGGGAGAATTAAAAGGGAAAGTAAGTATTGATGAAGTAGATACTAACACAATTCAGCCACATGATTTATCGGATAAAATCGGCTCTGTGTTTCAAAATCCCCGCAGTCAATTTTTTAGTTTAGATACGGATAGTGAAATTGTTTTTGGAATGGAAAATAAGGGGATTCCCTACTCGACCATGCGGCAGCGTTACCAACAGACAATTCAAGAACTTCATATTGAAAAGCTGCAAAATCGGAATCTATTTGATTTATCTGGTGGTCAAAAACAAACTATTGCTTTTGCAAGCGTTTACGCTTTAAATCCTGATATTTTTGTTTTAGATGAACCATCTTCCAATCTTGATCCTGAAGCAATCCAAGAACTGCGGAGATTACTACTTTTAATTAAAGCGCAAGGAAAAACTATTATTGTTTCAGAACATCGCCTCTATTTTTTAAATGGAATTGCTGATCGCATTATTCTCATGGAGTTTGGTGAACTGAAAAGAATTTGGACTGCCAAAGAATTTGAGCGGTTGGCAGCAGAACAAATCAAGACTTTAGGACTTAGAAGCTACACGCCAACAGAATTGTCTTTGTCAGAAGAAGCCCCAAAAAGAAAAGATGTCCCTGCCGTTCAAGTACAAGAACTGTCGGTTGGATATGAAAAAAATGAGGCAGTAGCGCACCATTTGAATTTTTCTGTCTACCGTGGAGAAATCGTAGGAATTGTGGGTAAAAATGGCTGTGGAAAGACAACATTAGCTCGTACTTTATGCGGCTTGCAAAAGGAATTGCAGGGAGAAATCTTTTTTGACGGGGAAAAAACACCTTATAAAAAGCGTATTAAAAAAGCCTATCTTGTCATGCAAGATCCGGATTATCAACTTTTTACAGATAGTGTTTATCAAGAGTTAAAATTGGCCTTATCAGACCGCAAAGAGCAGGACGAAAAAATGATAGATGATATTTTGGACGAACTAAATCTGTCTATTTATAGAGATCGTCATCCAATGTCTTTGTCTGGCGGGCAAAAACAACGTACTGCCATTGGTGTGGCTACTCTCCGAGATTCGGAAGTGATTATTTTTGATGAGCCAACCAGTGGTCTCGATTATAAAAACATGGAAAGCGTTGCAAAGATATTACACGGATTATCGCAGCGAGGGAAAGCCATTTTAGTAATCTCACACGATAACGAACTATTGATGAAGATTTGTTCCAGAATCATTCGAATTGGAAATCATACTTCATCTTAGTTATAAAATCATTAAGGAAAGGGGTCTTATCTCATGAACGATCAAACAAAACCTGTCGGAATGTCCGACAAAATGAAGGCGAAGGATTTTATTACTCTTGGTATCTTTACGGTTTTATTCTTTGCGGTAGTTATGGTGTGTATTTTTGCTTCCGCCGCAACCGTTGTAACCTTTGCTTTTGGCAGCGCCATTGCTGCACTTCCCGGAGGTATTATCTATATGCTTATGCGGGCGAAAGTACCGAAAGCATGGAGCATACTTTTAAGTGGTGTTGTGATCGGACTAATTGAGTTTTTGATGGGAGCCGGATGGGCAGTGGCAGTAGGCTTTATTGCTGGAGCGATTATTGCTGAGTTACTTGCACGGATCGGCCATTATAAGAGCTTCTGGCTGAATACCATTGGATACTCTGTGTATATGATGTTTTTTGCCCTTGGCACATATCTTCCGATGGTCATAATGTCTGGTTATGTTGATGATATGTCAACATCAAATGGAGTGAGTGCAGAATACCTTACGGAGCTACATGGCTTTATGAATGGTACGATGGTGGTTATTATTGCAATCGTGACCTTCGTGGCCGGGATTATTGGCGCTCTTATTGCAAAAGGGATATTCAAAAAACATTTCCAGAAAGCTGGTATTGTATAAAAAGCTGTTTTCTCAATGTTTAATAATATTATGGCATTTTTGGGCTATTTTTGTACTTAAAAGAAAGACATGGAGCAGAATCCCAGAATAAAAAGTGATAAAATAATTGGCGAGGTTAGTAAATGCTAACTTCGCCAATTATTTTTTAAGGAGGGCTTGTGCTATGGCAAACTCAAAATCAAAACAGCCTAAGCCAAAAAGCGGATTAGCCCGTTGTATGGAATTGGCAGCAGACCGGAAAGGGTTGGTATTCTTATCAGCAATTCTTTCATCGCTGGCAGCTATTGCTTCATTTATTCCATACATAGCGGTATACTTTATGATCCGTACTATCATCGGCGTTTATCCAAATCTTGAACAGTTAGATATGAACGCTGTGTTAAACTATGGTTGGTTGGCGCTTGTAGGAATTATAGCAAATATACTACTATATTTTCTGGCTATTTTTAGTTCCCACATGGCTGCATTCGGAACACTTTATGAATTAAAGGTTTTATTTGCTAATCATATCACTAAAATTCCTTTAGGCTATCATCTCACAATCGGCAGCGGACGCTTTGGGAAAATCATGGATGAAAATATTGAAAGTGTAGAGGGCTTTATTGCTCATCAATTTCCCGATTTTGTCGCTTCGATAACCGCTCCTATTGTGATGATCGTTATTTTGTTTACTGTGGATTGGCGTTTTGGACTTGCTTCTTTGGCTGGGATTATCCTTGCGTTTATTGCCGAGTTCATTGGATATGGTAGCGGGGCGATGAAAGAAAACATGGGAAAATATCAAACTGCTTTGGAGGAAATGAATAACGCTTCTGTTGAGTATGTCCGTGGTATGCCCGTTGTAAAAGCCTTTAATCAAACCGCTTCCTCTTTTAAGAAATTAAAAGACGCAATCAGTGGATATACGGAATGGGTATTAAAATTTTCACTCGGATGGCAGAATTGTATGCCCGCCTTTACCACTATTATCAACAATATTTATTTGATCCTGATTCCAGTGGGTATTCTTATTGGAACAAAGACTTCTGATTTTACTGGATTTGCATTGAGCTTTATTTTCTATCTGCTCTTTGTTCCGGCTATTGCAGGAATACTCAATAAAATCATGTATATTTCAGAATCCTTTATGCAGATCAATGGTAATGTAGCTAGAATGGACGAAATCTTGAATATTCCTGAAATGCCGGAGACTGACCATCCGAAAAAACCTGTTAATGATGACATTGCCTTTGAGAATGTCAGCTTTTCTTATACCGGTAACGCTGATGAGAAGGCTCTTGAAGATGTGTCCTTTACCGCCAAACAGGGACAGATCACCGCAATCGTTGGCCCATCAGGTGGCGGAAAGAGTACGATTGCTAACTTGATTTCCCGCTTTTGGGATGTATCTTCCGGCAGTATCATGATTGGGGGTATTGATATTCGGGATATGGAGGAAGAAGCTCTAATGCGCCATGTCAGCTTTGTATTCCAAGATATTTTTCTGTTCAAGCAAAGCATTCTGGATAATATCCGTATGGAAAATCCGCAGGCCAGTGAGGAGGAAGTTATTGCGGCTGCAAAGGCGGCTCAATGCCATGAGTTTATCTCCAAACTGCCCAACGGCTACCACACGGTAGTTGGTACAAAAGGGATTCATCTTTCTGGTGGCGAACGTCAGAGGATTGCGATTGCGCGAGCTATTATCAAAAATTCCCCTATTATTGTACTTGATGAGGCTACGGCGTTCAGCGATCCGGAAAATGAGTACCTGATTCAGAAAGCCTTTGAAAAACTCATGCAGGGAAAAACCGTTATCATTATTGCCCACCGTCTTTCTACTATCCGCAATGCCGACCACATTATTGTAATGGAAAAAGGTCATTTAACAGAAGAAGGCAAACATGACGATTTAGTTGCTGTTGGTGGACGGTATGCAAAGATGTGGAATCATTATACAGAAGCGATTGATTGGAAAATCAGTGGAAAGGCGGTGTAATTATGAGCAGATTACAAAAAGCGCTGTTTTTATCGGATAAAGGTTACACAGATTTGAAAAAGGCTATATTTGCTTGCACATTGACTAATCTCGCAATGCTGCTTCCGTTTTGTGTAACCGTCATGATTTTCAGCGAAATCCTAACGCCTTTTGTTTCTGGTGGCGAAATCCAGTGGAATCACATCTGGTTGCTTTGGGGCGTTGGAATCGTAGCTGCAATTTTAGTCTTTTTGGCGGCAAAAAATGATTACCGCAAAACCTATATTGCGTCCTATAAAGAATCAAATACTACACGTTTAAGAATAGCAGAACATCTTCGAAAACTGCCAATGAGTTTTTTTAATACAAAAGACTTATCGGAACTGACAACTAATATGATGTCTGATTGCAGCAGTATGGAATCCCTGCTTAGTAGCACAATTCCACCATTGATTGCAAATGGTATCACGGTAACTCTAACCTGTATTCTACTTGCTTTTTTTGATTGGAGGCTTGCCCTGTGTGTTTTTTGTACGGTGCCGATTGCTTTCTTGGTTATCTGGTTGAGCCGTAAACATCAAAAGACACTGTTTGAAAAGCAGGTTGACGCAAAACTGGCAGCGTCGGATCAGGTACAGGAATATTTAGAGGGTATGAAAATTATTAAATCCTGTGGCCTGAGTGGTTCCCATTTTAAGACTTTGGATAAAGCCCTTCTTGCAATGAAAAAGATTGCGGTAAAAGTTGAAATGGCTGTGGGCGTATTTATGTCCAGTGCAAGCATGATCTTACAAGCCGGAATTGGAATTACTATTTTTGTCGGTGCAGTACTACTGACAAACGGACAAATTGAATTGCTTCCATTACTGATGTTCCTGTTAATGGTAACACGAATTTATGGCCCTATCCTTGCAATCCTCGCGAATTTGTCCTCACTGCTAAACCTGAATGTAGTAACGAGCCGTATGCGTACTCTTTTAACTACACCGGCTATGGTGGGAAACGAAAAAGCCATATCAAATTGCGACATTGAACTCTCTCATGTAACTTTTGCCTACAATAAAGAAGATGTAATCAAGGATATATCTTGCAAAATTCCGCAAGGTAGCGTTACTGCATTAGTTGGCCCATCAGGGAGCGGAAAAAGTACGCTCTCTAAATTGATTGCTCGTTTTTGGGATATTCAGAAAGGTAGAATTATGGTGGGGGGAAAAGATGTAAAGGGCATGGAACCGGAAAGCCTGATGTCCTATATGTCATTTGTATTCCAAGATGTAACACTTTTCAATGATACGGTGATGAACAATATTCGTCTTGGAAATCCTAACGCTACTGATGAACAAGTAATTGCAGCGGCAAAAGCTGCCTATTGTGATGAATTTGTTCAGGAAATGCCGAATGGGTATCAGACTGTACTCGGAGAAAACGGTAGTACGCTCTCCGGTGGTGAGCGCCAGAGAATATCTATTGCTCGCGCATTACTTAAAAATGCACCTATTATCCTTTTGGATGAGGCCACAGCATCCCTTGACCCGGAAAACGAAGTCCTTGTTCAAAAAGCTATTGCAAAATTGGTTGATGGTAAAACCGTTATTATGATCGCTCACCGACTTCGCACTGTAGTTGACGCTGACCAAATTCTCGTTTTGGAAGATGGAAAATTGGTGGAGCAAGGAACACATGATGAACTAATGCGTAAAAAGGGACTGTATCAAAAATTGTTCCATATCCAGCAAGAAAGCCTTGGTTGGGCAGTATAATAGATTTTTGACCGGGAGGGGCATGAGTGAGTTTTTGGGATCTGGTTTTTATAGCAGTCGGTTTAGCAATGGACGCATTTGCAGTTGCAATCGGCAAAGGATTATCTGCTGAAAATAATTGCAAAAAAGTGTGTGTGATAACCGGCGTATATTTTGGTAGTTTTCAGGCTCTCATGCCCCTTTTAGGGTACTTATGTGGGGAAACTATCCGTCACTATATCACATCTGTCTCCAAAATTGTATCTTTGGTTTTATTGGTTTTCATTGGGTTGAATATGATCCGTGAGACTATTAAAGAAACAGATAAAAAAGAAAATTCTTCTCTAACAGTAAAGGTGATGTTGCCAGCAGCTATTGCAACGAGTATTGACGCATTTGCTATTGGCGTCACCTTTGCTGCTTTAGAAGTAAATATCTGGAGTGCAATCCTACTAATCGGCATTACTACATTTTGTCTATCCTGTGTAGGGGTAAAAATTGGAAGCCTATTTGGAACTCGTTTTGAAAAGAAAGCAGGGATTTTAGGCGGAATTATACTTATTTTGATAGGTATAAAGATTTTTGTCACTGGAAATTAGAAAGGAGGTGTGTCGTTTGTCTCTAACATCATCTCTGGAAGATTATTTGGAGGCTATTTTTGTTATACGAAAAAAGCAGGGATATGTTCGTTGCGTGGATGTTGCGATTTATTTAAGTGTATCAAAACCATCTGTAAGCCGAGCGATTAAAGAACTGACAAAGAAAAGATATACACAAAAAGAAGCTAATGCCACACTTTCTTTAACGGAACAAGGCGAACAACTTGCTAAATTGATTTATGAAAAGCATTTGTTCTTTACAAATCAACTTGTTGAAGCAGGAGTTCCCTATGATATAGCAATTCAAGACGCTTGCAGATTAGAACATGATATTAGTGAGGAAAGTTTTAGAAAGTTAAAGATAGCAGTCCAAAAAAAGAAACGCAGAGCAGATGAGGTATTTGATGGCAAAAATGAATGAACGTACAACACAAAATATTATAGAATGTGCCAAGCAGGAATTTTTTCAATATGGGTACAAAAAGGCTACTCTCGTTTCGATTTGTAATAAGGCAGGTATTACAACTGGAGCTTTTTATAAACGGTTTATCAACAAAGAAGATTTGTTTCAAACGATAGTCGCTCCTACTGTGCGGGAATTGATTGATCGACTTGAGAAGTCCAAGTCATTGGGAAATGGCTTAATTATGCCAGAGTGGAGTTACATTTTTATTTATTCGCATAGAGATGTATTTCAAATATTGGTTCGATGTAATGAAACGCCATTTTATAATATCTTCATTAGAAAGTGTACGGATCTTATTGCACAAACAATCCAAATGAAATACAGTATTGAACCACACTTTTATCCATCAATTTCTTCCATTATAAAATCGTATTTATTAGCCTTTTTTGAGATCATACAATATAATTCAGAATTTAAAACTACTCAACATTACATAAAGCTCCTTGAATCTTTCTATTCAATAAACTCATTACACAAACTTCAAGATATAAATGAGGAGGTGATACCATCGGACGAGTAATAATTATGGATATACCGGAACAAGAAATCAATACCTTTGATGATATAATGCTATTTCTTCAAAAGCACCCTGAATTAAAAAGGTGGGAATTAGATTCAGAGCCGGTGCTATCTCTTCCGGAACTGTCTATCTATCCAGATCGACGGAAGGTGTACCATGATAAACAGGAAATCAAATTAACCGTAAAGGAATTTGACTTGTTATGTTTGCTTGTAGCCAATAAAGGCCGTGTACTCACCTACGGCCAAATCTATCAAATGGTATGGAAAGAGGAACCACTTGGGAATGAAAACATAGCGGTTGGGAGCAATATCCGAAGTATGCGCCGGAAGTTATTCAAAACATTTCCTAAATCCCCGTTTATAATTAACTGTATGAGAAATGTGGGATATTCTTTCGACATTCGCTCTTAACCACATAAAAAGCAGCAGTCTATTTTGGAACTGCTGCTTTTTTGCGTCAGGAGGAATATGTTTTCGAGTGAGGTCAACAAAGCCTGATTTTATGCGACTTTTTCATGCCGCATATTGTCTGAACTTGCGACCAAAAGACGTTCTATTTCCATTTCATTTACGTTTTATTTCCTTTTTATACATTATACTACCCGTATCAACATTGATACGGGGAAAGGTGGTGGTTTCTGTCAACTTATCCCCATAGGGGGATAATGTGAAACACAAAGGAATACAAAGGGACAAGCTACCGCCTGTAATTGTAAAAGAATATTTCGTATATACCGCAATCCTCAAAGGGATTGCGGTATTTTTTTGCTCGACACCGATTTATTTTTTTACCTTTGAATTTCCATTTTTTAACATATATTCCAATGTAGAGGCGTTCGCCATATGGCGAACGCCTTTTCTTTTTGTCGGGAAATGGGAAAAGTCGTTATTTCCAAGAAGCCGTAGTCCCCCCGGCAGTCTGAATTTTTCTCAAAATTCAGACTGATCGGAGGTAAAAGCTATGGCAAAGGACTTTGCCAAGAATAAGTGCTTTATCAAAACAGAGAAAGGTTATAAGGAAATCACTTACGAGGAATTGCTACATAAAGAAGAAGCTGATCCGTCCTACAAAGATCGAAAATTTTTGGTTTTACACGGTATGCTTGTGGAGGTATCCCTTGAAGATTATCAAGCCTTCTATAAAGAGTACAATCGCCAAAGATATACACAGCGTCTATCTATGGAAAATGGTGATATTTCTTATGATATGCTCACCAACGAGGATTTTAATGGCGCGGATTTTCTGATGGACAAGAGCGATACTGTGGAACTGGTCGAGAAGCGTATGCAAGCGGAGCAATTACGGACAAGCCTTGCATTACTTCCCAAAGAAGATATTGAACTGATTGAGGCCCTATTTTATAAGGGAATGACCGAACGGGATATGGCCGGGAAATATCAGATTTCACAAGCGGCGGTTCACAAGCGCAAACAGCGAATCCTTGAGAAGCTAAAAAAACTTTTGAAAAATTTTTAGATTTCGGTTATCAGCCCCCTCACTTTTTACCATGAAAAGTGAGGGGGCTTTTCCTTGCCCCTCAAAAAGCACCTTGAAAATTGAATACCCATTCATCAGGTACGTTCCTATTGCCTTGGAGGAACTCCAGAAGCCACGTTAGCGGCTGCGCCATGATCTGCCTGAAAAGACAACAAGACGCCACCAAATTTGATTAAAAGGTCTTTGATTTGGTTTTCCGGCAGGAAGCGAAAACAGTCGGCTATAAATGTCGGGTAGCTCCCGATATGGCGATAATCGGCAATAGGGCTAATGATACTCCCGTCTAGTCACAAGTCGAGCGTGATAATACCGTCGCAACTAATGAGGGCGGCTGCGTGAGAACCACGCAGGGGTGTGAAACCCGTGGAGCCGGTACGCTGCCAGCCGCCTGATGACTTCCCACAGCAATTCGGGGTGTCGAGGACAAATTGGATTGCTTTGATATAAAAGATTAGGCAGCAGAACGGGTCTATAAAAACGGGATTTGTTTTATAATTCCCCGACCTTAATTCTGTTCTGCTGCCGATCTCTTACATAGGCGGCTTGCCGCCTGATTTTTATGGGAGGTTAAAAATACAATGAATATAACGTACTTACGCGGCGATATGTTCTATGCCAACTTAAAGCCGGGAACAGGATCAGAACAATATGGAAACCGTCCTGTCCTGATTATCCAGAATGATGTGGGAAACAAATACAGCCCTACCGTAATTGTCGCTGCCGTTACCAGCAAGGTGGGCGTAAAACCAAAACTGCCTACCCACTACTTTTTAGAGGCTGGGACAGTCGGATTGAAAGAGCCGTCAATCGTTCTTTTAGAACAAATCCGCACCTTGGATAAGCGGAGGCTTGAAAACTATCTTGGAAAGCTGAACAGCCAACAGATAAAAGGTGTCAATCATGCTTTAGCGGTTAGCGTAGGACTGATTGAAAAAGCGCCGGAAAATTTAATTATGTGCCTTTGCCCGGTCTGTGCCAACAATTTCTATGGTACAGACTCTTATTATTTGCGCCGGGTAAGTAGGGACAAACCGAAAAAAGACATCTGTACCTATTGTGGTCAGCGTCCGGGCTTCGATTATGAGATCATACAAAAAAACGGAAAGAAAGATAAAGGAGACTCTACTTTATGAATTATCCTGACGTACCCATTTGGGAAAAGTACACGCTTACTATCGAAGAAGCTGCACGTTACTTTCGGATCGGAGAAAAGAAGCTGCGTAAATTGGCAGAAGAAAACCCGGAAGCAAACTGGTTAATCCAAAATGGGAACCGTATTCAGATAAAACGCAGGCAGTTTGAAAAGGTCATTGATTCTTTGGACGTGATATGATTTTGCACATTTGCATGGAACCGGGATAGTAGTATATAATTTAGATATGTCGTATTGAGGCTTATTCCGGGTCGGAAAGGAGCTTCTGCCATGTCAACAAAAAGACGTGATAATAAAGGTCGAATATTAAGAACCGGAGAAAGCCAGAGAAAAGACGGGAGATACGCATATAAATATACGGACGCATACGGTAAACCTCAATTTGTATATGCTTGGAAGCTGGTTTCCACAGATAAGATACCTGCCGGGAAACGGGACGACATCTCATTGCGAGAAAAGGAAAAGGAAATCAATAAGGACATCTACGATGGGATTGATACCATAGGCAAAAAAATAACGGTATGCCAGCTTTACGCTAAACACACCGGTCTTAAAAAAAATGTGAAACGTGGGACAGAAAAAGGCCGTCAAAATCTTTTGAAGTTGTTAAGCGACGACCCGATAGGTTCCAAAAGCGTTGCAGATGTAAAACCGTCCGACGCTAAAGAATGGGCTATCCGTATGGGCGAGAAAGGATATAGCTACCAAACGATTAAGAACTATCAACGTTCCCTATTAGCAGCTTTTTACACCGCGATTGAGGACGACTATATCCGCAAAAATCCTTTCCGCTTTGCTATGAACACAGTTATTGAAGATGGTAGAGATGAAAAAGTGATTCTAACGCCGGAGCAGGAAGAAAGCCTGATTGCTTTTGCTCAGAGCGACCCGATCTATCAAAAATATGCAGATGAAATCATCATTCTATCAGAAACGGGTGTTCGCATTTCAGAGCTTTGCGGCTTCACAACCCACCTTGACTTCAAAAACCGGACGATTCAAGTAGATCACCAACTTTTACGAGATTCTGAAATCGGCTTCTATATTGAAACGCCCAAGACAAAAAACGGTGTTCGGCAAATACACATGAGTGAGAGAGCCTATGGAGCCTTCCAGCGAGTGCTAAAACGACGTGGAAAGGTGACGACAATCGCTGTTGACGGTTATACCGATTTTCTGTTTCTTAATTCCAGAAATGGTTTGCCAAAGACTGCTGCCAACTACGACGCAATGGTAAAAGGTCTTACGAGAAAATACAATAAGCTGCATAAGGAGCAGTTACCGAACATTACTCCGCATACTTTCCGGCATAGCTTTTGTACCCGTATGGCTAATTCCGGTATGAATCCCAAAGCATTGCAGTATATCATGGGCCATGCCAATATTACCATGACATTAGACTATTATGCTCACGCGTCCTTTGAATCGGCCAAAGCAGAGATGGAACGGATAGAAGCACAAAAGGATTTATCAAATCCAATCGCCGCTTAATATCAACATGGGTTTACTACTCACGTACTACTTTTGGTGGCAACTTCATGCTGGAATATGCCCGTTTATACGAATGTGTCCCCCGTATAGCAAATGGCGAAAAAGCCCATAAATACAGGCTTTGCCGCCATTTGCAAAGTTACATAAGGTTAGTCAAGAATTTCGCTTGAAGTTTAAAATAAAAATCAACTTTACATCGCACAACAAGTACTATTTTCGCAATAAAAACACTGCCATCAAATGCGTAGAAGCATCAATGGCAGCATTTTTGTTCTGAAATTTTATTTAATTACACTTATGTGCTATATGTGTTTGCGTTTATAACCAGCTTATTGCTTTCATAAATGATAATTTTAGCCATACCTCTGCTGTAAAATATCTCCCTCTTCCTGTAAATGTAGTAATATCGTTCTACTTTCATCAAGCTTAATATAGTCACATTAGTATCTGAAAGGGTTATTTACGGCAAGCTCCATATTGCCTGTCATTGACATAATCTTGCCCCAGGCATTATAGGTGTATGTTACTACCTTTGCTCCTGTGCTGTCGGTTATATTTATTATATCCCCTTGGAGATTTTTGCGGTAATAATATGTTGTTCCCTTGTAAGTAAGTCCTATCGGCGAACCGTTTTCATCATAGAGATAATCTATGGTCGCTACACTGTTTATTTCACGCAGTATCTGCGTACCAGAAACTATAAAAGTTCCGGCTCTTGAGCCGCTTTTTCCTATTCTTACTCCGTCGGCATTGTATGTATAGTTTATCACACTGCTACCGTTTTGTAAAGAGGCAAGCTGTCTGCCGTTCTTCCAGGTAAATGACAGCGAGTCACGGTAAGTCAGCGGATTTCCTATTTCATCATACGTTATCGCTTCACCATTGTATGAAGTCAACTTATCTTTCCAGTGAATATCTTCGTAAGTATAAGTATAAGTTTTCTTTACAGTACCAAGCTCTGCGGCTGTTGTATACGCATATTCTTTTGCCGAGGTAATATTTCCGCCTTTGTCGTAAGAATATACTGTTGTAAGGTTGGTATAAGGGTTATTTTCCCTTATAAGCTGACCCATGCCGTCATACTTATATGAAATGCGTTTGCCGTTTCCATCGGTTACGGCTATAATGTTATTATTAGAGTTATAGGTATAACTCAGCGTACTGTTATCCGCATAAGTTATCTTATTGACAAGATTTGTTGCAGCATACTGACCGGGCGAATAGTAGCTATACGTTTCAACCTGAGTTGTAACGTTCTGACCTGCTATTCTTCTCAGTGTACGTCTGTTCAAATCATCATAACTATATGAAAGACCGCTTGACGCCGGTAACGAAACACCGGTTATAAGGTTATCACTTGAATAAGAATAGGAATAACGTTGCTTGGCATTATTCGGAAGAATATATGTCGCTGATTTGATACGGTTCTGATCATCATACTGATTTTCAGTCGAAAGAAGCTTGCTTGTTCCTTTCGTTGAGTAACTTCTTACAAGTCTTCCAGTAAGGTCGTATTCATAAACATAAGAAATATTGTTGATCACATCAAGCATTCTGTCAATATTTCCGTTATTATCATAATACCATCTGTAAGCGACAGTACCGTCGATCTTCTGTGCAGTTATACGATCCAAATTATCGTATTCAAATTCCACAGCACAGCCGTTGCCATAAACGGTTTTAGTAAGATTACCGTTATTTGCACCGTATGTATTCGTAGAAAGCGCAGTATTGCCAACCTTTGTGCTGAGCAGATTTCCGAAAACATCGTATAGAAAGTTATACTTAAAATCGTTGTGAGTTATTGCAGACAAGCGACCTTTTGAATAAGCATAAGCTACCGATGATTCTCCTGTATCGAGAGTATTGCTGTTGTTCTTGTCATAGTATACAGTCGTCAGCCGTTGATTTTTGGCATTGTATCTGTATATAACGCTGTTGTTCAGCGGATCGGTGACTTTATTTAACAAGCCTGTGTTTGCAGAATAGTCATAAGTTGTTTTGTGACCTCTGCTATCTGTCAGAGATGCAAGATAATTTCCGTTACTGCTGTATTCCGCGGTTGAGCGAATATTCATAGAATGGTCGCTGTTTGAAGCCATGAGAGTTATCGGATTTCCATAACTGTCGTATGTATAAGCATACTTTACATTATTTTCGCTGGTAGCAGTAAGCAGATTGTGCTTATTATCATAAGTGTATGTATAGTCATATCCGCTTGGATTAACCTGTTTTACAAGGTCGTTGTTGGAATATGACATAGTGGATTTGTTCTTAGCGTTATCCACTACAGATAAAACATTTCCGTTATTGTCATAGGTATAGCTCTGTGCAATATCCTTGGTCAGTGAAATGTTGTCAAAGCACACGGTATTGCAGTTATAATCGTAGTCGCAATACACAGTAATGCTAACAATCGGTGCTGATTTTTGCGGAACGATTGCCGCAGATGTGTACTGCCATTCAGATGTTCTGCTCAAAAAACGTGCATTTACGGTTTGCGTTGTAGCATCGCCGTATTGAACGACCGCTCTAAGTCTGAAAGTACGATTACCTCTCTGACTTACAGAATTGGCTTTTGCCCAACCTGATAATACAAATGTATCATCTGTAGCTGCATATAATGCTACAGTCTGAGATAAGTATCTTTTTTCACCGGGATTTCCGGAAATAGCAAGACCGTTTCCGATAAGTCCTGTAGCATTATATTTTGAGCCGCTGTAATTCCAATCCGACAGCGTTTGCATTCCTGCATTTTCAAGCAGATTTACATTACTGCAATTTGAGCCTGATTCAAGCTGTAGGCAGTCGAAAAAAGCTGTTCCTGTGCCATTTGTTATACCGAATATGATAGTATAATTTGCACTGGATGTTGCCATAAATGATATACTTATTCTTTGCCAACCGTTATTTACATTTGTATCCGTTGTTCCTGTTACACATTCAGAACGAGCAATAACCGTTCCGTCAGATGTTGCAACAGCGATGCCTGCACCTGTTCCGCTTACTGAAGAAGTACGGATATAACCGCTTGCAGTATAATTGCCTGCACTGAGTGCCACCGACTGCTTATATCCTACTGTAGAATTTGAAACAGCTGAATTTGACACTACTTTGAGAGAGCTTTTACCTAGATATTTCGTCGAGCTGTCAAGTCCACCCGTCACAGAAGAATTGCTTGCACCCATACTTCCGAGCGTCCAGCCTGACAGTGATTCACACTGATTTGATTTAAGAAAGTTAGGATTTGTTCCTCCAACATTTGCACTGTCTTTAACTTTGTTTACTTTGCCATTGTTTGAAGCAGATACATATGAATTAGACTGTGCTCCGTATATCTCAGTCTTATTTTTGTTTGTCGAATATGAAGAAACCGTTCTGCCATAATTATCAAATATGTAGACATTTTTTATATCGTCAGATGTGTTTATGATATTATCTTTACCGGAAGAAGTATACGTCGTTTCAAAGTCACTCACATTGTATGAAATAAGCACCTTCTGCCCGGGCGTATACTCAGACGTTCCCGTCTTAACATATTCCTGATATGATTTTACTCTTTTAGCCTTATCGGATGAATATGTAAAATGTATTCTGTATGCACTTTCGCTGTCGTGTGTTCTCAGCAGCATACCATCCGAATCGTAAGCATAAGCAGAATATGTACCGTCGGCATAAGTGATTTTAGTAAGATAACCCGCATCGTTATAAGTATAAGTTGTTTCCAGACCTGCAGGATCTTTTATCGAAGTTAAGTAGTTGTCGCTGTTATATGTAAGCCTCGTAACTCTTCCTGCGCCGTCGGTAATAGAAACCAGCTGTGAGTTATTATATGTGAATTTAATTTTCTGACCGTTTGAATCAACACATGAAGTAAGATAACCTGCCACATCAAAGATTTTATAATTACCGCTATTGTCACTAAGCTTAAAATTCCTTGAAGAATCTATGCTTAATGTCAGACCAAGTCCGTCTTCATCCCAAAAAACATCTTCCTCGTTTGAAACTCGGAGCATATGATGCTCCGTTCCGTCACCGTCACAGTAAACATACCTGTTTGAATTTCCGAATACAGCAACTATTGTTTCCTCGACACTGAGCTGCCAACCTAATCCGAAATTCATCTTGTTATATAATACTGTGCTGCTCGGTGTAGGCTGTCTGTACTGATTTTTTGCGTTATATCCGTTATATACATGGCTGAGCGTTAACGGATATCTGTTACCGCTTTCAGCAATATCTGTATTCACAAAAACTAAATTGCCGGTGAAATCATTGATATGTGCCGTTCCTGAATTACCGGCGCTTACAGAATGATAAGTCCAGTAGTCTTCTATACCCTTATTGTTTCTGTAAGTAATTTTGAATGACGGAAGCTGTGCACCAGTAAAATTAGTATTTGGGATTGACTTTGCAAATGTAACCGATCCTTTACCGTAAGTTGTAGGCTCACTGTCGCCCATAAGAACAAAGCCATAGTTTTTTGAACTACCGTTATACCACTCTCTTACCATACCGGTAATATCAATCGTTTTAAATGTGGAGTTACTTGAATTTAAAGCCATATAATCTGATATTGTCGATTGATTGGTCGGCTTATTATTCCATGTTATTTTGGTTGCATCCCAATCCTGTGTTACCTTGTATGCATAAATTTTTCTTGCTGTAAATTTTTCAGGTTTTGACGCAGATTGGTAAAGACAGAACTCTGCTTTTACAACAATGTTGCTCTTTCCGATATCAGGTATATCAATTTTAAAATACGCTCTGGAATTATGATATTCGCTGTCATTTCCGACATAATATACAGGCATATTGTTATAATTAGCCTTGGGGCTTGCAGAAGTAACAGTTGTACCGGTAATACCATTATTGAATTTCTTTTCTATAATAGGATCTATCGTAACAGGAAACTGTCTTTCGGCAGAATTTATCCACTCAGGATCAGCACTTATTGTTAAATGATATTTACCTTTTTTGTACTCGTTCAGAGAATAGCTGACATTTTGAGAGTACACGCCATCACTGTCATACATAAACGGAACGGGAATAAGTGCAATTTGCTCATTATCCTTATTAAAGACAGAAATAGAGCCGTCATCTTCCAATTGCAATGTACACTTTTTGGTTTTAATGTCAAAAGTGAAATCATAACTGTCTTTTCTATCTTTGATAATAATATTTTCTTTTATCGTATTACCAATAACCGTATACTGCAAATCCGTGCTTGGCATAATATCAGTATATGTAACACCGGATTGTGTATTTTCCAACGCAAGTTTATCATCATCGGAATGAACTACAGCATTTCTTTTACTGATTTTAGCCGCTTTTTTATCAGCTTTGCTAAGTCCCCATGTAATACTGCTTTTATCAAACTGATATTTAAACAATTTACTTGCGTCTGAGGATTTTGAAAACTTGACCTTGATCTCATTGGCTTTATTTTCATATCCGTTGAAATCTTCACTGTCAATTGCATCGCTTGATTGTAAAGAGTTGTCTATATCCTTCCACTCACCGTTTTCATCAAGAAAATGGACAGCAGAATCATAACGTGCAATTTGTACGTTACCATCACTGAGCATAAATCTCTTGCTGTACTCGTCTCTCAGCGATATTATTTCATACAAAATTTCCGGTTCTGAAGCTTCTTCCTCAACAAAAACCGAATCTGTGACCTCAAAATCATCTGTCCGGAAATCAATACCCGCCTCAGCTCCGGCAGAAGCCGCAATCTGAAGTGAAATTGATGCCGCTGTGATTACGCTAATCACCTTTGCTATAACTTTTTTAAACTTCTCCAACTTATTTCACTGCCTTTCATATGTCAGTACTCTTAAATGATTATTGTAATACTAATTTTTCATGTTAGACAAACGTTGTTATAACATAATCATTTCAAGTTTTTTCATAATAAGTATACTCGCATTCTTTCTATTAATGCAATAGTTTTTCCTGAAATGCACATATTTCGACCTGAAATGCACAATTTCGGTTTGTGATGAAATATTTCTTATCATAAATGCATCTTCATGCTTCGTTTACACCTTGTAAGATGTATATATCAACATCACAGCATATTAATGGGCATTTAATCCAACTGTACTTCGCTGAACAAGCACAATATCTTGGCATAAAAAACTGCCATCAAATGCGTATGAAGCATTGATGACAGTATTTTTCGTCAATAATTTAAAATTAATCTATCCCTGTGTGTTATATGTTATCGTAAATGTTCGAATTATCATCTTCGTTCATAGGTAATTTTAACCATACCTCTGCAGTAAAATACCCTCCGCTTTCTGTAAATGAAGTAATACCGTTGTACTTTTCGGCAAGCATTTTTACACTTTCCACGCCGAATCCATGCACCGTCTTATCCTGTTTTGTTGTAGCAAGCTTGGGATTATCCGAAAGCACCGAGCCTTTTATTGCATTCACCACTTTAATGCAGTAATAATTTCTCTGAATAAAAAGCTCAAGCTTAATTTCACGGTCAGCGGATTCTATACACGCTTCAAGAGCATTTGTAACGAGGTTTGTAAGTATGACGCTTATGTCAGCCGGCGAAAAACCGCTGATATCCGAGGATAATATGCTTGTATGCAACACTGCATCGCTACCGGCACATTTTCGTGAAAGAAAACCGAGTATTGCATTAAGCATATCGTTATCGGTCACATTAGCGATTTTCGTAGAAAGATCGGGGATTTCAACGCTGTTTAAAAAGCATTCTGCCTGCTCATATTTACCGTTTGTGATGAGTTCTTTCAATGTACTGAGCTGTCCGCTTATATTGTGCCGTATCATTCGCACTTCTTTATATACAACGTGAATTTCCTGAAGATTTTTTTCTTGTTCATTTATCTGTACAAGCAGCATTGACTTTTTGATATTTTCTTTATGCTCGCGTGATATTCTGACCAGCATATAAAATGAGACTACATTTATTATTATAAGTCCTGCTACCGGCAAAATAAAGAACATTATCCCTTTTTCTTCATTAAGCTCACTTTCATAGATACATACACCGCTTACAAGCGTAGCGGCAAAAACAGCACTGAAAGCTATCCACTCGTTCTGCCTTAGTTCAGACCGGTTTCTCTTTGTCAAGAGCAGTATAAGTCCTAATAATGCAAACAATATCAGCTTTGATATAAAAAGGATTAAAACTCGCATTACGCTCTTGTCGTTTATTGCATCGGCAGAGGTAAGCGGCGTGAAATATACAGACAAAGCGTTAATGCTTATAGCAACCAGCATAAGCACTGTTTCCGACATTACCGGCAGAAGAATATGGCACCAAACCGTTCCTTTAAGGCACAAGCGACAATATACAGCAAGTATTATAATAAAACCGAAGGTGCAGGCAAGAAATTCATTCGGGAATGCAAAAGAAAACAGGGAAGTAAACACCGTTGTAATCACAACAGCTGCGATAAATGCGATGATCTTTTTATATCCATCGTACTTTGTACCGAAAAACGAGGTAAGAAACCACAGAATAATTACATTTTCGCATACCGTTGCCAAAAGTTCAGTTGTCTCGGATAACCATTCCATATCAGTTCGCTCCTGTAAATTTAATCATCATTTGTTTTACGTCGGTCAATTTAGTTCTGCTGACAGGTAAGTTTTCTCCGTTACTTAATATGATGCTGTTGCGTTCAACAGAAAAAATATAACGGGTATTTACGATGTATGATTTATGAGTTCTGATAAAGCCATATTCGGACAGTTCCTTTTCAATTGTGAAAAGAGCTTTTGAAGTCGTTAATACCGCATTTGCGGTATGTACAAGTGTTTCATGACCGTAAACCTCAATATAATTAATATCATTTAATCGTACAGAAATCAGCTTATTGTGTGAATTGAATGTATAACATCTTTCTATCTCAGCCAGATATTTATCAAGCCGTTTGATAATATCTTCAAGCTCACTGTCGATATATCTTTTCCGTAAAAATCCGAAAGGTCTGTATCTGAATGAAGAAAACACAAAATCGTCGTGATTAGTTACGAAAATAATTGGCAGAGTTTTTTCCGAACCGATAATATATTCTGCCGTCTCCTCTCCGCTGAGCCCCGGCATATCTACATCCAGAAATACCGCATCAAACCTATTAAGCATACTTATCATTTCAGCACCATTTAAGAAAGCTGAAACAGTACATTCTATACCGCATTTTTCGGCGGTCATTTCAAGCTTTTCACGGAAAATATCCGTAAATATCCGCTCATCATCGCATATTGCTATTTTCATATATATCATCACCCTTTAAAATTCGTATCACGCAATAAGCATAATGATCCGATGATTAAATTGTAACATTTATATATTTTATTGTCAAGGATTTTAAGCTATGTTAGCTATAATTAACCTTTTTCTCATTTCACGCCGTCTCACAATCAAATCCTTTCAGCTATTCCTCCCACCCCTCCCACAAATACTCATTCTCCTCCTTCAAAAGCACCTCAATCATTTCCCTCTGTTTCTTACTGAACCCATACTCCTCCGCCATTTCATCGGCCATTTTATGTGTCACGGTGATATACAAATATGTTTTCGTCACAGTAGTTTCTGTCCTCACCGCATTCCCATTCCCGTCATCGCTTTCAGTCACAACCGTTTCCTCTTTGCTTTCCGTCCGCGAAGATATGCTGTTCATCTCCCAAAAAACATCTTTGAGAAGCTGCCTCTTGCCCTCGTCCATAGTGACAACCTCCTGCGGGTTGTCAGTATCAGTATTGACTTTAACTGAATACACGGTGAGTACCTCTTTCCACTCTGCCTTGCTTCCGCTCATTTCAATAATATCATAAGTATTGCTTTCCTTTATCTCAGACAGCCTGTTTTCATACAAGGCTATACTTTCTTGTCGTTTCTCTATATCCCATATGATGTTCCCGCATATCCATTATAACATTGACTTTGAATTCTGTCGAGTACGTTTTGTTTTTTCTTCCTGTTTTGCCCATAAAAATATGCACCTCCAAATGTGTCTAACTTTTGGGGTGCATATCACTGACGTGTTTCATTTTTGGATTAATAAAACGCCGCAAACGCTGTCAAAACCTGATTTTTGTGGGCTTTTAGTCCGAGAGGGGCTTCATCGTCGGGAACAGCAGTACATCTCTTATACTTGCACTATCTGTAAGCAACATTACAAATCTGTCAAGACCCATGCCAAGACCGCCCGTTGGGGGTAAGCCATATTCGAGGGCTGTTAAGAAGTCCTCGTCTATCTGAGCGTTTGCGCCCTGCTTTCTCTTCTCCATAACCTGCTTTGTGAAACGCTCACGCTGGTCGATGGGGTCGTTAAGCTCTGAGAATGCGTTACCGAATTCGCACGCATTGATGAAGTATTCAAAACGCTCTGTGAATGCGGGGTCGGTAGGCTTTCTCTTTGCAAGAGGCGAATTTTCTACAGGATAATCATAGATGATAGTAGGCTGGATCAGCTTTTCCTCTACAAATTCCTCGAACAGCTCAATAAGCACTTCGCCCTTTGTGGCTGTGTCGGCAATCTCTGCGTGCTTTGTCTTAGCCTGAGCCACTGCGTCGGCATCGCTTGTCCAGCTGTCATAGTCAAGACCTGTGTATTCCTTTACGGCTTCCTTCATAGTCATACGCTTCCAGGGCTTGCCTATCTCGATTTCATTACCCTGATAAGGAACTGTATCAGTGCCGCATACCTTGAGCGCTACTGTACGGTACATTTCTTCGATTAAGTCCATCATACCGTAGTAGTCTGTGTATGCCTGGTACATTTCGATAGATGTAAATTCGGGGTTGTGAGTTGCGTCCATACCCTCGTTTCTGAAGATACGGCCTACTTCATATACCCTGTCAAATCCGCCTACGATAAGACGCTTTAAGTAAAGCTCCGTTTCGATACGCAGATACATATCAATGTCAAGAGCGTTGTGGTGAGTTACGAAGGGTCTTGCAGCCGCACCGATCTCAAGTGTGTGCAGTACGGGTGTATCAACCTCAAGATAACCCTTGTTGTCAAGGAAGCTGCGTATCTCACGCAGTATCATTGAACGCTTAACAAAAGTATCCTTGATTTCAGGGTTTGCGATAAGGTCAAGATAACGCTTTCTGTAACGTTCTTCCTTGTCCTTAAGTCCGTGCCACTTTTCAGGCAGGGGCAGGAGCGACTTTGAAAGGAGCTTTATCGACTTTGCGTGTACGCTTATCTCTCCTCGTCTTGTCTTGAATACAAAACCGCTCACGCCTACAATATCACCGAGATCCCACTTCTTGAATTCCTTGAAGTTATCCTCGCCTATATCGTCAATGCGGACATAAACCTGCATTCTTCCGCTGTCGTCACGAATATCGATAAAGTTTGCCTTACCCATATCACGCCAGCTTGTGATACGGCCGGCAATCATTACATCCTTTTCTTCAAGCTCCTCAAAGTTATCTCTTATCTGCTGAGCCTTGTGAGTGAAATCAAACTTTGTGATCTCATAAGGATTCTTGCCGTTTGCCTTTAAATCGTTCAGCTTTTCTATTCTTATGCGGTGCTGTTCGTCAAGCTGTGCCAGAAGTTCTTCTTCGGTAAGCTCAACCTGCTCTGCGTTGTTGTTTTCCATTATTTTTTGTTTCCTCTCAGTTTACTTGTCTATTTCTACTATCTTGTACTTCTTTACTCCTGCGGGAGCTTCAACCAATACTTCCTCACCGAGTTTTCTGCCAAGGCACGCCTTGCCGATAGGTGACTCGTCGGAAATCTTCATAGCCTTCATATCAACTTCCTTTGAACCTACCAGGAAGAACTTTATCGTCTTTCCGCTCTCGTCCTCGATAACTACTGTGTTACCGATGTTAACGTGCTCTGTAGAAAGCTCGTCCTCGTCAACTACCTTTGCGTTTTTGAGAGTAGCTTCAATCTCTGCAATTTCGGCCTCAACGATACCCTGTTCGTTTTTAGCTTCATCGTACTCTGAGTTCTCGGATAAGTCACCGAATGAAAGAGCTACCTTGATTTTTTCAGCTATTTCTTTTCTTGTGACCGATTTTAAGTGTTCTAGTCTTTCTTCGAGATCCTTAAGACCTTGCGATGTTAAAGTTGTCTGTGTTGCCATTGTAAATGACCTCCATAATTATTTTTATATGATGCGGGCGGAATTTTCCACCATTAATATCCTTATTCTGTAGCTACTATCTCAAGTGCTTTCTGAAGCTGTACGTCGCTTTTCTTGTCCGCAAACTTTATCTGCTCTGCCTGCTGTGCGGTAATATCGACCGTGTAGTCGGGCTTTATTCCTACATTTTCAAAATCGTCCGATTCAACAGGCACTATATTTGCGGTAGAAATTGAAACCGCACTTCCGTCCTTGAAGCTCTGCGTTGTCTGCAGCTGTGACTTTCCCGCCGTTGACGATCCGACTACAGATGCCTTTGCAAAGTCACGCAGACCTATTGCAAATATCTCTGCAAGGCAGGCGGTATTTCCGTTTGTAAGCACTGTTACGGGTTTACTTACAAACTGATTTCCGTCTGTTTCTATAAAGCTCGTATCCTTGCCGTTTGCGTCAACCTGAATTGCTATCTGTGCCTTAGGAAGCACACGGTTCATCATTGCCCTCACAGGCTCTGTGATACCATCGGACACATCTCTCACATCGAATACATATCCGAGAACCGACTGTGCCTCATACTCGTCTATAAGCTGTATGAAACGGTCGTCTGTGGTTTCGTTGAAGGTGTATATCTTGATATAGGCATAACCGTCTATAAGCGTACCCTTTACAGATGTCAGCTTTATGCTTTGTCTTACAAGAGTTACCGTCTTTTCAACACCATCGGGTGTGCTGTAAGTAACCGAGAGCTTTGTACCCTCCTCACCGTCAAGCTGAGCCTGTGCCTGCTCGGCACCTATCTCAAGTATGCTCTTTCCGCCGACCGCCGTTATAGTACAGCCCTTGGTTATTTCTTCTACCTCGGCCGACGAGCCTTCATAAACATTTGTGACCTCAAGATAATCGCCCTTTACAACGGTTTCGATTCCCGTTCCGATAATCACGCCGCTTTGTAGCTGCTGCAGCTTGTAATACTCGTCTGCCGTGTAATATTTTGCGTATTTGTCGCTTGTTCCGCTGATATAGCCGTTTGCGATACCCGTTATCAGATCGTTTTCGTTAGGCTTATATATCGACGAACTGCGGACAAATGTATCTATTTCCTTTATCTTTGCGTTGATGGTTTCCCGTTCCTGTATACCTGCTACCATTGAGTTGTACATATTGAGCGATACCGTCATTGTCAGTACAAATGTAATAGCGCACGCTACGGCTATAAGACTTATCATAACGCCAAGCGATACTTTTTTATTCATTCGGGATTCACCCTTTCCTTGTTCGTTTGTCTGTAATTGCTTTATGCCGTTTATGCCATTGTAACATAATTGAACGGATTTTCGGGTTCGCCGTTAAGTCTTATCTCGAAGTGGAGATGAGGACCTGTCGAATATCCCGTACTGCCGACAGCACCGAGCGATTCGCCCTGTGCTACCTCCTGACCGACATATACATACACATCGCTGAGATGTGCGTAGGTCGTGGTATATCCGCCGCCGTGATCGACAACGACATACATTCCGTAGCTATAGCCGGGTATGTAGCTTGTTTCGGCAACTATTACAGTGCCCGCCTTTGAGGCAAGAACGCTGTCGCCGTAAATACCGCCATCGCCTATATCAACACCTTTATGCCATCTGCCGAAATCAGCGTCCCAGCCGAAGTTACAGGATATGTACGAGCGTCCCGGAACAGGCCAGTACCACTCGCCCTCCTGATATGCTTTGTCGGGATTGGTCTGCTGCTTTATGATTTCTTTTATCTGTTCTTCATACGCTTCAATATCAGCCTCACTTACGTTTATCAGATACTGCAGATTGCTCTTCTGATCCTCAAGTTCGCTTACTGCCGCCGAATACTTGTTGTAATCGGACTCGTATGTGCTTTTTGCACTTTCGGCATCCGTTACAAGTCCGTCAAGCTCCTCCTTTTCACTGAGCAGCTTTGTCATTTGCGTATCAAGTTCGGTCTTCTTGCCCTCAAGATCCTTCTTGTCGGTTTCAAGCAGCTTCTTGTCCGAATCCAGCTTCTTCATATCTGCGGTAAGCTCGTTCATGAACTGAAGATTCTGCTCGCTTATCTTTCCAACGACCTCACTGCTTATCATAAGGTCGTAGAAATCGGCAGAGCCTGCCAGTACCCCGAACATATCCGCAGAGCCGGTCGTGTACATTGTTCTGACTATCTGCGCAAACTTTTCAAGGTTCTGCTTGTTCTCCTTGTCAAGTTCGGCAATGTCGGCTTCTGCTTTCGCTATAGCCTTGTCCTTTTGCGCTATCTCGTCTGTGAGCGTGTCTATGTTGCCCTGCAGAGTGCTTATATCCTGATTTTTGTAATAAACAAGATTGTAGTAGTAGTCAACAAGCTCCTTCTGCTCGTTCAGCAGATTGGCGGCTTTGTCGAGGTTTTCCTGCTTATCGGTTATATCGCCTTCAATACGGTCTATTTCATCACGCCTTTGAGCGTTGTCCTGTTTTATCTGCTCTATTCTGTCCTTTATATCATCGACAGTAAGATCCTCCGCACCTGCCGGAGAATACGTTATGATTATACCAGATGTCAATGCAAATATTGTGACGAATGAGGTCAGAGAGTGCAGAATTTTTTTCAGCTTCATCCTATATCCTTTCGCCGTTATACCTTAAGGTATTTGCCTGTGCTGAGTACCGTACCGATAGCTCCGAGCAGTGCGCCCGCACCGCAGCAAGCCGCCAGTACATACCAGCCGATTTCCGAGAACTGCAGTATGTCGCCCATTCCGAGCGCATTCCACATTCCGAGGTTCTGCGTAAACAGATTGTACAGATTCTCATAAACGAGCTTTGTCACAAACCACGAAAGCAGTCCCGAAAGAAGTCCGATGAACAATCCCTCCACAAAAAACGGGGTCTTTATAAAGGAATTTGTTGCTCCGACTATTCTCATTATCGCTATTTCCTTGCGTCTTGAGAAAACGCTAAGCCTTGTTGTATTCGAAATTATTATAACACTTACCGTACCGAGCGCCACTATAAGCACTATTCCGATAATTGTAAACGTCGTTCTCAGGTCCTTGATAAATCCGGCGAAATCCATAGGCGCATTCACCTTGTAAACGCCGTCTATCGCCTTGAACTGCTGAACGGCAGTGCTTATCTTATCAAGGTCGTTTATAGTTACCATATAGGTCGCAGGAACGGGATTATACGGAAGATTCTCAAACAGCTCCTTCTGCTCGCTGTACTGCTCGACCATCTTCTTGAGTCCTTCTTCGGCGGAAACGAAATCCACCTTCTCCGTCAGCGTGTTGCTTTTAAGCACCTCGCCTATATGCTTTATATCTGCGTCATCATTAAGATAAACGCTTATCTCGTTCTTGTCTGAAACGTTGTCGAGTATTATTCCGCAGTCAAGCATCACTATAGCCGACATTCCGACTAAAATAAGGCTGACAGTCATAATGCAGAGGCTGGCAAATGACATGAAACGGTTCTTCCATACCGATCTTATGCCCTGCTTTATCAAGTAGCTTAAATTATTCATCCTGCGCCTCACCTTCCACATATTCGTCGAAAATAACTTCGCCGTTTTTAAGGCTGACGATTCTTCCGCCGAAATATTCGACAAGGCTATGCTCGTGAGTAACCATTATTACGGTAGTACCGCACTTGTTTATCTCCTTGAGCAGCTTTACTATATCATAGGACAAAGCCGGGTCGATGTTTGCCGTAGGCTCGTCTGCTATGATAAGCTTAGGATCGCTCGCAAAGGCTCTTGCTATCGCAACTCTCTGCTTTTCACCGCCCGACAGCTTCTCAGGATAGGATTTTGCCCTGTCTGCCAGCTTGACCAGATTCAGAACATAAGGCACCCTATGTCTTATCGTCTTTTTGGATTTGTTTGTAACACGCAGTACAAAAGCCACATTGTCATAAACATTCAGATCCGGTATCAGACGGAAATCCTGAAATATCATTCCTATGGAACGTCTGAAATACGGGATCTTCTTATTCTTTATCTTGGCAAGATTATATCCGTTTACGAATACCCTGCCCGATGTCGGCGCTATCTCTCTTGTCAGCAGTTTGAGCAATGTCGATTTTCCGGCACCGCTGTCACCGACTATAAATACAAATTCGCCGTCCTCTATTCTGAGATTGACACCGTTAAGAGCGTCAACTCCGCCTCCGTCCTTGAAATGAACGTCAACGTTCTTTAATTCAACCATTTTACCATTCCTTCCTGATACCTGCCGTGCAATAACGGCACACAGCGATGCAGTCCGGTTATGGCGTAACCGGGGGAATCACAACGCTATCCCCTTCTGCACCCACAATACTTTTCGAACACTTATTTTTCAACGATCAAAAGTATGGTGGAGTAATTCAACTTTTCTCTCCTCATATCCGGCCGATATTGCCGATAATCCGCAGCTTTGCAATGACACTCTTACACCAAATATTCAGACAAGCACAATCAAGTATCTGTCTGAATAGTCCGGTATTATTAAATTTGACTTTATTTCCCGACCGTTTAACTGCGTTACGAATACAAATAACGTTTCAAAAGATCGGAATTGTCTGCGGCACTTTAAGCATAGTGTTTTTACCAACGTTTGTTCCCGACCGTTTCAGCGTGTTAAGAATACAAATAACGTTTCAAAAGGTCGGAACAGTCAGCGGCACTGCCGCCTTGGTTTGTGTCTTGCACCGCCGTTTATTCCCGACCGTTTCACCGTGTTACACATAAACGCAACGTTTCAAAAGGTCGGAATTGTCTGCGGCACTTTAAGCATCGTGCTTTCCGCCAACGTTTATTCCCGACCGTTTCAGCGTGTTACGCATAAATGTAACTTTTCAAAAGCTCGGAACAGTCAGCGGCGACCCGCCGCATTAGAATTTGACGGGATCTGCGGCAAGGTATTTCTTGACCATAAGAGCGATCTTGAAGATGATAGCGTGATCGAACTCTCTTAAATCAAGACCTGTGAGTTTCTTTATCTTATCCAGTCTGTAAACCAGTGTATTTCTGTGTACAAAGAGCTTTCTTGACGTTTCGGAAACGTTGAGGTTATTCTCGAAGAATCTCTGTATCGTGAATAACGTTTCGTGATCAAGCGACTCTATTGAGCCCTTCTTGAAAACTTCCTTCAGGAATGTTTCACACAGGGTCGTGGGAAGGTGATAAATAAGACGGGCGATACCGAGGTTATCGTAGCTTACGATAGTCTTGTCCGTATCGAACACCTTACCTACCTCAATAGCTATCTGTGCTTCCTTGAAGGAACGGGCAAGATCCTTTATGCCTGTAACGGGAGTACCGATACCTACGTTTACCTTTGTGAAGAACTCGCCCGAAAGCGTATCCGAGATGGAACGTGCGAGCTTTTCGAGGTCCTTGTTGTCTATGCCTGCCTTTATTTCCTTAACAAGAACGATTTCGGTTTCTGTGATATTGAACACGAAGTCCTTGTTCTTATCGGGGAACAGATTCTGTATTACATCATAAGCCGAAACCTCGTTTGCGGAAACGATGCTTATAAGGAATACAACACGGCTTATATCCGCATTGAAGTGAAGCTCTCTTGCCTTGAGCGTTATATCACCGGGAAGAACGTTATCAAGGATGATATTCTTAACGAAGTTATTTCTGTCATATTTCTCATCATAATACTGCTTGATGCTTGACAGTGAGATAGCGAGGATAGACGCATACTTTGCCGCCTGATCGTCCGTACCTTCGATGAATACCGCATAATCGGGCTTTACATGAACGCCGAAGGGCTTATATGTATAGCCGTCACGGATGAACACATCATGTGAGTCACCAAGCTCAATTGTAAAGAAGTCGCTGTTTGTTCCTATTCTGGAAAGCTCACTGCAAGCGACTATCGTACTGTTTTCATCGATAACACCGATAACACGACCGATAGTATCTCTCATCTGATGAACTACGCCCTGAAATAATCTGTTTGACATTTTCTTACCTCTTTTATCTTAAATGGTTTGCTCCTGTGTCCGCCGAAGGCTATAACCCTGTAACTGCCTTGTATGCGGAAATTACTCTTATAATTGTATCTTTGAATCAGCCTGTGAAAAGTCTCGGAAAAAGGCATAAAACGGCCGAAAATAATACACCAAATATATTTTACTAGAAAAACCGAAAAAAATCAAGGGTTTTTTAGACAAAATGTAAAAATTGCATCAAAAATTTTTGCGTTATTGCAAAACCGACTAAATAGTGGTATACTAAAATTTATGTATGGGCATCAGGAACTTATGACCTGTACCATAATAAACATATAAATTACATTCGGAAGGACTGATTCTTATGATCCTGAAAATTAAAAACGCAAAGAACGGTGTGTATGCACGAATGTGCAGTATGTGCCGAATGTGCGGTACTGCACGAATGTAAAAAAACACGGACAGAATATCACTTAAAAACAAGGAGAAAATAGAATGAACAAGACATATTATTTAACCACACCGATATATTACCCCTCCGGTAATCCCCACATAGGTCACTGTTACACAACGGTTGCGTGTGACACGATAGCACGCTTCAAGAGAATGCAGGGCTATGACGTAATGTTCCTTACAGGCACGGACGAGCACGGTCAGAAGATAGAGCTTAAAGCCGCCGAAAAGGGCGTGACCCCCAAGGAATACGTTGACGAGATAGTAGCCAACTTCAAGCGTCTTTGGGAAACAATGCACATAAGCTATGACCGTTTCATCAGAACAACGGACGACTATCATATAGAAACCGTACAGAAGATATTCAGAAAGCTGTACGAAAAGGGCTACATCTATAAAGGCACCTACAAGGGCAAATACTGCACACCGTGCGAGAGCTTCTGGACAGAGAGCCAGCTTGTAGACGGAAAGTGTCCCGACTGCGGACGTGAGGTAAAAGAGGCAAACGAGGAGGCATACTTCCTCCGCCTTTCCGATTTTGCCGACAAGATTGAAAAGTTCCTTACCGAAACCGACTATTTACAGCCTAAGAGCCGTGTAAACGAAATGGTAAACAACTTCATAAAGCCCGGCCTTGAGGATCTGTGCGTATCAAGAACCAGCTTCACCTGGGGCATACCCGTTGATTTTGACAGCAAGCACGTTGTTTATGTATGGGTAGATGCACTTTCAAACTATATCAGTGCGCTCGGCTACGGCAACGAAAAGTACAACGATTTTGAAAAATACTGGCCGGCAGATATGCATATGACCGCAAAGGAAATTGTACGTTTCCACTCTATCGTATGGCCTATAATCCTTATGATGCTCGATCTGCCCCTGCCCAAGCACCTTTACGGTCACGGCTGGATAAACTTCAACGGCGACAAGATGAGCAAATCAAAGGGCAACGTTGTAGACCCGTTTGTGCTTTGCGAGCGTTACGGCGTTGACGCTGTACGTTATCAGATACTGCGTGATATGCCCTACGGCAGTGACTGCAACTTCACAAATGAACTTATGCTCACAAGAATAAACGCAGACCTTGCAAACGATCTCGGAAACCTTGTTTCAAGAACAGTAGCAATGGCAGACAAGTATTTCGGCGGAACACTGCCCACAGACAGAGCTTCAGACGAGCTTGACAATCAGCTTATCGGTATGGCTCAGTCGCTGTGCGATACGGTTACTCCCCTTATCGAGCAGGCTCAGCACTCAAAGGCACTTGAGGAAATATTCAAGGTAATCTCCCGTGCCAACAAGTATATAGACGAAACAGCACCGTGGGTACTTGCAAAGGACGAAAGCAACAACGCCCGTCTTGCGACCGTACTCTATAACCTGCTTGAAACTATTCGTATCTGCTCTGCACTGCTCAGCCCCTTTATGCCCGCAACAATGCCTGAGGTATGGGAGCAGATAGGCGCAAGCACAGAAGATACTGCTTTCGACAAGCTCGGCACATTCGGCGTTCTGCGTGCAGACGTTACAGTAAAGAAGGGCAGAGTTCTCTTCCCCAGAATCGACATAAAGAGCGAGATTACAGAACTTGAACGCCTTATGAAGCCCAAGACTGTAATCAAGGAGGACGAGGATCTTGACAAGGCAGGAATAATCTCTATAGATGACTTTGCAAAGGTCAAGCTCAGAACAGGCGAGATTACAGCCTGCGAAAAAATAAAGAAGTCAAAGAAGCTGCTTAAAATTCAGGTGGACGATGCAAGAGGCGGCAGACAGATAGTATCGGGCATTGCCGAATACTACACTCCCGAGGAGCTTATCGGAAAGAAAATTATATTCGTTGCAAATCTTGCCCCCGCAAAGCTCTGCGGCGAAGAAAGCAACGGTATGCTTCTTGCCTGTGACGCAGGAGAAAAAGTACAGGTCGTATTCCTTGATAAAGATACACCCAACGGCAGTACGGTAAGATAAACATTCGCAGAAGACAACGAGTGACATAAAGGAACAAAAAGATGAAAATTAAAGACTTATACACACCCGGCAGGACGGTGTTCTCGCTGGAGGTTTTCCCTCCCAACAAGAATTTCCCCATCGAAACGGTGTATGATGCCATCGAGGGACTTGCGGCAATAAATCCCGCATATATCAGCGTGACCTACGGCGCAGGCGGAAACCGTGCAAATCGCTCCACCTGCGAGATAGCGTCGCATATAAAGGAAAAATACGGTATCGAATCAATGGCGCACCTTACCTGCATAAACAGCACCCGTGACGATGTTGATTTTATGCTTGACGATTTCGCCGCAAACGGAATAGAGAACATTCTTGCCTTAAGAGGCGACAACAAGCCCGATGAAGAACCGAAGAACGATTTCCCCCACGCAAGCGACCTTACGGCATATATAGCGTCAAAGGGAAATTTCGATATTGCAGGTGCGTGCTACCCCGAAACCCACGTTGACGCAGAAAGCGCCGAGGAAGATATAAAGAACCTGAAAATAAAGGTTGACGCAGGTGCTTCTCACCTTGTTTCACAGCTTTTCTTCGACAATTCCTGCTATTACGATTTTGAAAAGCGTGCAAGAGCCGCAGGCGTAGACGTGCCTATCGCCGCAGGAATTATGCCCGTTACAAACAAAAAGCAGATTGAGCGTATGGTAACGCTCTGCGGTGCAAGTCTGCCCTCAAAATTCGTAAAGATGATGCAGAAGTATGAGAACGACCCCGAGGCGCTGAGGAGTGCAGGAATAGCTTATGCCATCGACCAGATAGTAGACCTTATTTCAAACGATGTGCAGGGCATACACCTTTACGCTATGAATAACCCCGCTGTCGCATCACGCATCTACAACGGGATTAAGGATCTGTTATGATACTTCAGCCGATAGACAGAAACGAGGCTCTGCGTTATCTCGGCTGCAAGAACGGCACGGATAACGAGCAGATGCTCGCAATGCTCGATTTCTGCGAGAAACAGCTGCTGAAAGCCGCAAGCCCGAAATATCTCTATGCCGTATACCCGATAAGCTTTACGGACGATGGTGTCAGAATTTCGGACAGCGATATAATACTTAAAGGCAATTCAGCCGCCGCTCATTTAAAGAACTGCGACAGGATAGTGCTTATGTGCGCCACGCTCGGACAAGGAGTAGACGTGCTTTTAAGGCATCTGCAGGTTTCTGATATGGCAAGCGCAGTTATCGTTGACAGCCTTGCAGGTGCGGCAATAGAGCAGGTCTGCAACAGGGCTGAAACAGAGATATTCGAAAAAGTACACTCGAACAGCCGTACATGGAGATATTCTCCCGGCTACGGCGATCTGCCCCTTGATATACAGTTTGATTTACTGACGCTTCTGCAGGCACAGAAAAGAATAGGTCTTACCGTAATGAACAGCAATATGATGGTGCCTACAAAATCGGTAACGGCATTTATAGGGCTGTCGGAGGGCGAAGTTGACAGAAGTACAAGAGGCTGTGAAAGCTGTAATATGAAGGACAGATGCAAATTCAGGAAAAGCGGAGGTCACTGTGGAAATTAAAACATTACTTGAACAAAGAGGACTGCTGATTTTCGACGGTGCTATGGGTACTCAGCTGCAGGCTAAGGGACTTAAGACGGGCGAAACCCCCGAGCTTTTAAACCTTACCGCAAAGGATCTGCTCAAGGAAATACACCGCAGCTATATAGACGCAGGAGCGGATATAATTTCTGCAAATACATTCGGTGCAAATTCCTACAAGCTAAGCCACAGCGGCAAAAGCGTAGATGAAATTATCACCGCAGGAATAATAAACTGTAAAGAAGCGATAAAGGAAAGCGGTAAGGACGTTTTCTGCGCTCTTGACATAGGTCCTATAGGACAGCTCCTTGAGCCTACGGGAAGCCTTAAATTCGAAGAGGCTTATGACATATTCAAGGAGGAGATAGTTGCAGGCTATAAGGCAGGTGCGGACGTTGTTCTGTTTGAAACGATGACCGACTTATACGAGCTTAAAGCTGCTATACTTGCCGCAAAGGAAAACTGCGATCTTCCGATAATATGCAGTATGACCTTCGAGGAAAACGGACGTACCTTTACAGGCTGTCCCGCCGAGGCGGAAATACTGCTGTGCGAGGGACTTGGTGTAAGTGCCGTCGGCGTGAACTGCTCTCTCGGTCCGAAGGAGCTTATGCCTATAATCAAAACGCTCTGCGAAAAGTCGAAGATACCCGTTATCGTAATGCCTAACGCAGGGCTTCCCGACCCTGCCACAGGCGAATATTCTATAGATGCCGAAGAATTCAGCGACTATGCCGTTGAGATAGCTGATCTCGGTGCAGGAATAATCGGCGGTTGCTGCGGTACAACACCCGAATTTATCCGCCGTACAGCTGGGAAGGTGAAGGGCAGAAAGTACGAGCCTAAGAAGATAGAGCGTGTCTGCACGATATGCAGCGGCACAAATGTTGTAGAGGTAAGCCAGCCGAGGATAATCGGTGAGCGTATCAACCCTACCGGTAAAAAGCTGTTCAAGCAGGCGCTTATAAACGATGATATAGACTATATCTTAGGTCAGGCTATAGAGCAGGTCGGCGCAGGAGCGGATATACTTGACGTTAACGTAGGACTTCCCGACATTGACGAAAAGGCAATGATGATAAAGGCTGTCAAGAGCATTCAGGGCGTTACAAACGTACCTCTCCAGATAGACAGCACTATCCCCGAGGTACTTGAAGCGGCACTGCGTGTATACAACGGCAAGCCTATGGTAAACTCGGTAAACGGCGAGGAGGAGAGCCTTAAAAACGTTCTTCCGCTCGTAAAGAAATACGGTGCGGCAGTAGTAGGTCTGACGCTTGACAAGGACGGCATACCGCCTAAAGCCGAACAGCGTGTAGCCATTGCCGAAAAGATAATAAAGCGTTGCGAGGAAATCGGTATTCCGAAAGAGGATATAGCGATAGACTGCCTTACGCTTACAGCGTCCGCAGAACAGCTTGCGGTAAACGAAACGCTCAAGGCTGTGCGTGCGGTAAAGGAAAGGTTCGGAGTAAGAACGGTACTCGGTGTATCGAATATATCATTCGGTCTGCCAAACCGTGAGCTCTTAAACCACATTTTTCTTACGATGGCGCTTGAAAACGGGCTTGATCTGCCGATTATAAACCCCAACGTAGCGTCTATGACAGGCGCTGTAAGAGCATTCAAGCTGTTAAAGGCAATAGATGTAAACTCGGTAGAATACATTGCCGCTTACGGCAGTGACACCCCAACGGCAGTCGCAAAGCCGAAATTCTCCGAGGTAACGCTTGAATATGCCATCGACAACGGACTTAAAGCGGATGCGGCGAAGATAACCGAACAGTTGCTTACCGACACCGACCCGATGGTAATAATAAACGAGCGGCTTATCCCTGCCCTTGACAAGACAGGTACGTTGTTTGAGCAGGGAAAGATATTCCTCCCTCAGCTGATTTTATCGGCAGGCGTTGCACAGAGCTGTTTTGATGTTATCAAGGCACACCTTGCAAAGAACAATTCCGAAACGGTGAGCAAGGGCAAGATAGTGCTTGCAACAGTAAAGGGCGATGTACACGACATAGGCAAGAACATAGTAAAGGTACTGCTTGAAAATTACGGCTACACCGTAATAGATCTCGGCAAGGACGTTGAATATCAGGCGGTAGTCGATGCCGCAAGAAAGCACGAGGTAAAGCTGGTGGGACTGAGCGCACTTATGACCACTACGCTCAAATCCATGGAAGAAACCATAAAGCTTATCCGTGACAACGGACTTCCTTGCAAGGTGGTTGTCGGCGGTGCGGTACTAACACCCGAGTACGCCGAAAAGATAGGCGCAGACTTCTACGCAAAGGACGCTAAGGAAACGGTAGATATTGCGAAGAAGGTTATAGGATAAAATATAAAAATACAACCTGCGGAAAAATTCCGCAGGTTGATTTTGTTATTCAAGCCATGTCCTGAACCAATTCGGACGGTATTCGGACAAATAGGACAATTTCCCGTTACGATATATTGCAAATTGTTTAAACCGGATTGTATTATCATATAAAACCGCAGTATCACAAACAGTCAACACTTTAATTAGATTTTCAAAACTTTGAACATATCTTCTATCAACATCATTATCCGGTATTCCGTGACCGCCATGTGAAACACGATGTGCAATACGATTTTTAGCAATTTCCGGTGACTCAACCCCGACATAATGCAATTCAATTATAAAGCCTTTTTCTTTAGCTTTGAGTATATTACTTATTATGCTGTTTCCGCATAATGTTGTTTCTTGATTAAAAGATATGCCTTTTTCAATATTGTTTTTAATTTTTTTCGCAGCTATCTTTCCCGCCTTAATTGAATCAGCAGGATTATCCCATCTGCCAAACTCTCTTACTATCTCATCAGTGTTTACTCTGTCGTATATTTTCAAGCAATCGAGAGTTTGATATAAAGTTGACTTTCCTGCGCCATTTACACCGGCAATAACGATATATTTTTTCATCAGAAAAGATTCCTTTCGATAACCTTTTTCTGTTTTTCCTGTAGCAAATAGTTCCAGACAGTTTCAAAGAAATTCTTTTCTTCCTGTGTTTCAGCTTCTGTTATAAGCTGTAAAAAATCATCGGAATGCAGATTTTTAAAATCTTCATATACCTTTGTGTATTTTGAAACATCGCACATACAATTGCCTCATTTCCTTATATTGCTGTAAAACAAATACAGTTAGCCGTTAACTTATTATAACAACTCTACTCCAAAAAGTCAAACGTTCAAGAAAATTCTATGTTTCTGCTGTTTGACTATCACCCTCACCCGTGCTATAATTACAGCAACAAGAAAACTCACGGAGGGAAATGTATGCACTATTATGAATACGGCAAAGAAAACGATAAGACGATCGTCTTTCTGCACGGGGCAAACTTTGTCCACAGCTTCGGCAGGCAATATCCGCTTGCCGAAAAATATCATCTTATTATTCCGCATATCATGGGCTACGGAGATGCCGCAGATGAGATTTTCGATACCGAAACAGCGGTAAAACAGCTTGCGGATTTCATTGCCGACATCGGCAAAAAGGTAACGCTTGTCGGCTTTTCGCTCGGCGCTCAGCTTAGCGTTAAGCTGTGTGCGGAATATCCGCAGTATTTTACTTCTGCGATAATAGTAAGTCCGTGGCTTATCAAGAAAGAGCCTATGCTCTCAAAGGTCATGGCTATAAACGAAAAGCAGTTTGCGTCATTCAAGAACAAACGATTATGCGGTTTCATCGGATTTATGAACGGACTGCCCAAAGAGCAAAGAAAAGAATTTGTCGCACAGATGCAGAACGTGCGTATCGAAACCGTAAGAAGCTCCGTTGACAACGGAATAACGCTTGAAACAATAAACGGCTTTGAAAACGCATACTTCCCGATGATTGCCCTTGCAGGCAGTAAGGAACAGACAGAAGTACACGACAGCGTAAAAGGACTTGCCGCTATGAATAAAAATTGCAGATACGAGATATGGGACAAAGCTGCCCATAACATTCCTCCCGTGTTTTCCAAGCGATTCAACGAACTTATTATAAGAATGGCAGAAATTTGACTATGTACAGAATTTTCATCATTGAAGACGACCCCACGATAGCCCAGACGCTGAAAAAGCACCTCGAGGGCTGGGATTATAAAGTAGAGTGTGCAAAGGATTTTCACAATATCACTGCGGAGTTTGCCGCTTTCGACCCTCAGCTTGTACTGCTTGATATAAAGCTACCGTTCTATGACGGCTACTACTGGTGCGGCGAGATAAGAAAGCTGTCAAAAGTGCCGGTTATCTTCCTCTCCTCAGCCTCCGATAATATGAATGTAGTTATGGCTATGAATATGGGCGGAGATGATTTTATAGCAAAGCCGTTCGATCTTTCGGTGCTGACTGCAAAGATAAACGCAGTGCTTCGCCGTGCCTACTCCTTTTCGGGCAACAGCGACCTTATATCCCACGGCAGTGTTATACTTGATATCTCATCGGCGGTCGTGACAAACGGCGATAAAAAGGCAGAGCTTACAAAGAACGAGCTTCGCATACTCCGCACTCTTATGGAAAACGCAGGCAGGATAATTTCCCGTGATACGCTTATGCAGAGATTATGGGAAACAGATTGCTTTATTGACGAGAACACCCTTACGGTAAATGTCAGCAGGCTTCGCAAAAAGCTCGAAAACATAGGACTTGAAAACTACATCGCAACCAAGGTCGGAATGGGGTATATGATAGTATGAAATTCTTTCTTGACTTTATCAGGAGCCGCATAATAACGCTTGTCTGCATTATTATTGCGGCTGTAATTTTCGCTGTGGTGCTGTCGCTTTATAACCTTCCCTCAGAGCCTGTGCTGTATGCGCTTTTGCTGTCGCTTGCCGCTGTTACGGCTATCGGTGCGGTCACTTTTATAAAGGCATACAGAAAGCATAATATCCTCACCCGTCTTGCAAACGAGATAACTGTGAGTGCCGACAATCTTCCGAAAGCGGTATCGGCAGATGACAAGGATTACGGCAGACTGATACGGACACTCAGCGATTACTGCATTTCCCTTAAGGAAAAATCCGCAAACAGCCTGCAGGCGACAAACGAATATTACACTATGTGGGTACATCAGATAAAAACGCCTATCTCCGCAATGCGACTTATGCTCCATTCAGAAGACAGCGAAAGCAACCGCAGGCTGTCCGACGAGCTTATGAAGATAGAGCAGTATGTCGATATGGCGCTGTGCTATGTACGGCTTGAAAGCTCCGGCAACGACCTTGTGATAAAGCATTACAGCCTTGACGATATAGTAAAAAAATCGGTTCGTAAATTCTCCACGCAGTTTATAGGGAAGAAGCTGAGCCTTGATTACAAGGAGCTTGATACCGATGTTCTCACCGATGAAAAATGGCTGTCCTTCATTATTGAACAACTGCTCTCAAATGCGATAAAATACACCGCTAAAGGCTCGGTATCAATTTATATGAAGCCCGACACCGACAGAAAGATTCTCTGCATTGCCGACACGGGAATTGGCATAGACCCTGCCGACCTGCCGAGAATTTTCGACAACGGCTACACAGGACTTAACGGCAGATATGATATGAAGGCAAGCGGTATAGGACTTTATCTTTGCCGCTGTATTGCCGATATGCTCGGCATTACTCTTACCGCCGTGTCCGAGCTTGGAAAAGGCTCTGTCTTTATGCTTGACCTTACAGAAAGCAAAATAAGACACGAGTAATTGCAATATTACAAAAATGTAAGACGGACGCTCTTATCGTAAGACGGATAAATGGCACATTTCCGTTATTTCAGCTATAATATTGTCATAGCTTAAAGGAGGTACAATATGAATTTACTTGAAGTAACGGGACTTAAAAAGGTCTACACACAGCGGCTCGGTGCAAAGCCGAATGTCGCACTGCGAAACGTCAGCTTCTCTGCCGCAAAGGGCGAATATATCGCTATTATGGGCGAAAGCGGCTCAGGCAAGACTACCCTGCTCAACATCCTCGCAACGCTTGACAAGGCGACCGCAGGAGCAGTAATGCTCTCGGGAGTTGACATAACAAAGATAAAGGACAGCGACTCTGCGCTTTTCAGACGTGAGCATCTCGGATTTGTGTTTCAGGACTTCAACCTGCTCGATACATTCTCCGTGCGTGACAATATTTTTCTGCCGCTCGTGCTTATGGGCAAAAGCTACGATGAGATGAACTCAAGGCTTCTCCCTCTTGCCGCAAAGCTCGGTATAAGCGACCTGCTCGACAGATACCCTTATGAAATATCGGGCGGTCAGAAGCAACGTACCGCTGTCGCCCGTGCGCTTATAACAAACCCCGATATTCTGCTTGCGGACGAGCCTACAGGCGCACTCGATTCAAAAGCGTCGGAGGAGCTTCTCAACCTGTTCGGTGAAATCAACCGTGACGGTCAGACTATCCTTATGGTAACACATTCGGTAAAGGCGGCAAGCAGTGCCTCACGGGTGCTTTTCATAAAGGACGGCGAGGTTTACCACCAGATATATAAGGGCATTTCCGCAACGGAAGAATTCTATGCAAAGATAAACGATACGCTGACGGTGCTTGTGGCAGGCGGTGACCGCAGATGAAAACACTGTTCTACCCGAAGCTCGCCGTGAACGGCATGAAGAAAAACAAACGGCTTTATCTGCCTTATATCCTCACCTTAGTTGCAATGGTGATGATGATGTACATCACGGCATACCTTGCAAGAAGCGAAAACATCGCAAACACAAACAGAGGCGTTTACGCACAGTGGTGTCTTTGGCTCGGAATAATCGTAATCGGCATTTTCTCCTTGATTTTTCTTTTCTACAGCTACTTTGTGCTTATCAAAAACCGTGGCAAAGAGTTCGGCTTATACAATATTCTCGGAATGAACAAACGTAACATTGCACGCATACTCCTTTGCGAAAGCCTATTCACGCTTATTATATCGCTTCTTTGCGGACTTGCCGCAGGAATACTCCTGTCACGCCTCGCTGAGCTGTGTATGTTCAGACTTCTCGGCATTGAACCTGTCGGAAATCTGTCTGTCGATGCAGGCGCAATAGCTATCACCGCCGCAGTATTCACAGCCATAACGATAATTCTTCTGCTGAGCGCCTTTGTCCGCATAGGCAGACTAAGCGCAATCAATCTGCTTCACAGCGAAAAGCAGGGCGAAAAACCGCCACGGGCAAATTTCGTATTTGCCCTATTCGGCTTGATACTGCTTGCTATCGCTTATTATATTGCCGTCACGACACAGGCGGGCATTGAAATTGTCGGAAATTTCTTCCTTGCGGTGCTTCTTGTAATAATCGGCACTTATATGCTGTTTGTCAGCGGCTCTGTCGCACTTTGCCGGCTTCTTATGAAAAACAAAAGATATTACTACAAAGCGAATCACTTTGTATCCGTTTCCGGAATGACATACCGTATGAAAAGAAACGGCGCAGGACTTGCTTCTGTCTGCATTCTTTCGACTATGGTGCTTGTAATGCTTTCGTCCACGATAAGTCTTTTTTCGGGGATACAGACAAGCACGTTTATCCGCAGCCGTGACATCTCGGTAACGCTCACTTACGACAGCTTTGAAGATAAGACGATACGCAATATTTCCGACCTGTGCAACACAGCGCTTGACACGGCGAAAAGCAATGATTATAGCCCCTTAAACACTCTTTCGTATGATTATCTTGAAGTCGGCGGTTATTTTTCAGATAATACCGTCCACTTAGCCCCTGCGACAGATTCCGCAGATGTCAGCCAATCTGAAATAAAGGACTTTTTCTTCATCACGCTTGAAGACTATAACAAAACGAGCGGCAGGAACGAAACGCTCTCCGAGGGCGAAATACTGACGGCAAGCTCCGACAGCACCGACGGCGAAATAATATTAGACGGCAAGAAATATAAGTCAAGGACAGTTCCTATGCCGAAAAATATTTCCTACGGCGAAACGGTTTACAGCGTATTTTTCGTTATTCTCCCCGATAATAACACCCTTTACGATATATTCCTGCTGAACCGTCAGGCTTACGGCGAAAACGCATCGTGGTTAAAGCATTATTTCGGCTTTGACATTGGCGGAAGCAACGCTGATAAGCAAGCCCTGTGCGACAGCCTCACGGACATTCTGGCAAAAAGCTCACGGAATATGGAGAATATCTTCCCCTTTGCCGAAAGCAGAACCGAAAACCTTGATGTGATGATAGCAACCTACGGCGGACTTCTCTTTCTCGGAATATTCTTAGGACTTGTCTTTATCTTTGCCACCGTGCTTATAATCTACTATAAGCAGGTTTCGGAGGGCTACGAGGACAGAGAACGCTTTGCAACAATGAGAAGTGTCGGAATGACGGAAAAGGAAATAAAGAAAAGCATAAACTCGCAGGTGCTGACCGTGTTCTTCGCTCCTCTTATCTTTGCAGGCATACACCTTACATTCGCCTTTCCGATAATACTTAAAGCTGTTAAACTGTTCGGCTTTGCCGACAGCACACTTCTTCTTATCGCAAACGTGATATGCTTTGCCGTATTTGCCCTGTTCTACATTTTCGCCTATAAAATAACCTCGGGAATTTACCTGAAGATTATAGGAAGAAAATAAGAGGTTTATAACCGATGCCCGCCCTCAACGGACGGGCATTCAGGCTATCGACAAACTGATTATTAATGAAGCCACACAGTGAAATATATCACCAACACCGCCTGAAACACTTTCCGTACCGACAAGGCATTAATATTTTCGTGAGTGTATCGGTGCAACTGCTCTAACATTGACTCTTCAAAAAACGCCACTAACCTAAGATATATGTACTAATATGCGGACGTGTAGCGTTAAGCGTCCCTGCTTATACATTATTTAGAAGTGCAACCATTTATTGCCAAAGTACTATCACACTTGCCTCCCCTCGAAAAAGGGGAGGTGGCACGGCTGGCACAACAAGTTCTGCATTTATCAGTATATTAGTTAGAAATCCAGCTTTTATAAATTACTAATATTTCCGAGCCGTGACGGTGGGGATTGTAGTTGCTTAGAAGTTGTTTTCCTGATCCCTTTGGTTGTCTCCCTCTTTCATATTGACAGGTGCATTCACTCGAATAGCGAACCCGAGAAGTGTTGTCCGACAAAAAGAACTATCGGTAGCTTGCTATCGTGGTCTAAGCTGAATGATATAATCGAAGCACATTAAACAAAAAACATTTTCTCACCCCAACGTACAATCAAGCACCATCATAACAACAAACCCTGCCGCCGCACCTATCGTTCCTATGTTGCTATGCTCTCCGCCCTGTGCCTCGGGTATAAGTTCTTCTATCACAACATACATCATAGCCCCTGCCGCAAACGACAGCATATACGGCAAAAGCGGAGCGATGAATGAAGCGAGCAGTATCATCACCGCCGCACCTATCGGCTCGACAACGCCCGACAGCACTCCCATCGCAAACGCTTTTCCCTTTTTCATTCCCTCGCTTTTAAGCGGCATTGAAACCACCGCTCCTTCGGGGAAGTTCTGTATTGCAATACCCAGCGCCAGCGCAAATGTGCTTGCAAGAGTAACGCTGTCACCGCCCGTACCGGTTGACCCGGCTACAGCCGCACCGACAGCCATTCCCTCCGGCACGTTATGGATGGTCACCGCAAGCAGCATCATAGTAGTTTTCGAAAGCCCCGAGCGCACGCCCTCAGGCTTATCGCTGTCAAGATGCAGGTGCGGCACAAAGCTGTCTATCCCAAGCAGGAACAGTATCCCCGCTGCAAAGCCGACCACAGCAGGCACCCAGTTCATTTTCCCGTAACTCTGCTCTGACAGTTCCATTGACGGTATCAGAAGCGACCATACCGAAGCCGCTATCATTACTCCCGATGCAAAACCAAGCAGCAGCTTCTCCGTCTGGGCCCTCACCTTATCACGCATAAGGAACACCATAAGCGAGCCGAGCGTTGTTCCCATAAGCGGTATCATCAGTATCAGAAATATCTCCAATTGCGTCACCTCAATATAAGTTAGTTTAGACTTACCGCTTATATTTTACCACAAACAAAAGAAAAAGCCAAGCGTTACACCTGACTTTTTCCGTAATATTTACTTTTTGCGTTTCTCACAGCGTGCAGAGGCTGCTTCCTTTACTGATTCTTTGTTCTGATTTTTATCAGTTCAGCTATTGTGTAAATTCCTTCCGTTACAGCAGAACCTTCTATAGAAAACATTTTTCCCTTTTTTTACGCTATCATTAATTCACAAAAAAATCTCCGCAGCCCAAAGCCACGGAGATAAAACCGTCAATATGTAACGCCGTATTACTTGATAACCTCAACCATCATACCGGGAGTAGCCATAACAGCGTTTGACTCATCGGTATCAATGTGCATAGCGTCCGCGAACTTCTCGCTTACTCTGATAACAACGTCACCGAGCACTGCGCTTCTGCCGTCCGAGTTTACCTTAACGCTTACAACGTCCTTGTTCTTAACGCCCCACTTTTCAGCGGTTTCGGGAACAAGGTGGATGTGGCGCTTTGCAACGATAACGCCCTCGCTGATTTCGATCTCACCCTCAGGACCTGTTATCTTACAGCCGGGTGTGCCTGCAATATCGCCCGATTCTCTTACGAATATAGGACATCCGATAGAACGTGCATCCGTAGCCGAAAGCTCAACCTGTGTAGCAGGACGAACAGGGCCTAAAATAGATACGTTTGCAAGCGATCTCTTGGGGCCTGTTATAGTAACTCTTTCCTCGCAAGCGAACTGACCGGGCTGAGAAAGATCCTTCTTCTTTGTAAGCTCATGACCCTTGCCGAACAGTGTTTCGAGAGCCTCCTGCGTAACGTGGATGTGACGTGCGGAGGTTTCCAGTAATACTTCCATTTTTTCCATAATGTTATCCTTCTTTCATGCCAAAGGCAATTTTTACTGTTAACATTATACACCCGTGAAACGAAAATTTCAAGTGTTTCATATAACGAATATCGGGCGGAACAAAAAAGTTATAACAGCGTCCGCTATCCCCAGCAGAAAGCACCCGATACAGCATACCGCAAACCGCTCAAGATATATCTTATAATAGTGCGGAGCCTCGTCACGCCTGCCTTTAAGCACAGCCAGCACACTGTTTGAGCATAACACGGACAGACGGCACTGATAACAGCAGATTACCGTTCCTATAAATGCGGACGGAAGAACAAACACCGCAAAAGCCGGTATCCCGTTTGCCCCGTATATATTCACAAGCGCTGCAAACGTCATTCCCACACCTATACCCTTGAATGCCGGTATAAGCGCTCCCACAGGCTGTCCCACAGCGCAAAGCCCTGCTAAAAACGGTACAATGCACCATATAAGCGCCGATATGAACGAAGCGGCGGCATTCCCGAAAAATCCGCCGTGTATCCTTCCTTCGAGAAAGCCCTCCAGCATCTCATCAGGCACGGTCACCGTCGCCTTCCCGTAAAACACCGCCCCGACAACAGCCCCGGCAACCGCCGTTATAAAGAGTATCAGCCCTGCATACTGCCTGTTGCGCCTGCCTTTAACCACTACTTCCGATACGGTTATACCGTCGGCACTCAGCTTCCCGTTTTCCTCCGTCATAACCGCCGTATCCGCATCCTGTCCCTTGCAAACATCATCCCCGCCCGCCACAGCGTCAGACTCGCACACCGCATTTCGTTCCTTTAAAAATTCTTCCCTTGTCATAATTTCGTTCATACTGCACGTCCTTTCCTTTCGGGTACTCTACAGTAAATCTATGAAATGAGAAGAAAATTTATGACCGTTTCGCAATAAAACACAACCGCCATGCCTCAGCACAGCGGTTGATTTCAGATGAAATATATGATATAATAGCGAAGAGGGTTCCTCGGACGACAGGCGGTCAATACATCTCCCAAGATGCGAAAACATCTGAAAGGGGGTGTAGCTGATGTACATAACCTTGAGCGATTTAACACAGATAGGTATTTTCCTTACTGCGTTCACAGTTATGATATTTACTATCAGTTCTTCAAATAAAAAGAAATAACCGCCCACAGCTTCCAACTACGACGGTTATTTCTTAGCCAACACGGGAGCGGTCGTCTGTCGTTCCCTCTTTATTTGTATTCTATCACACTTTCAATAAATTGTCAAGGTGCATTCCGATAGCCAAACAACCGCCATGCCTCAGCACAGCGGTTGTTTCCTGTTATCCGTTAAATTTCATATTAATAATATCCGGGATCCGGCAGACCGCTGAGATAATATCTCGGGTTCAGCCTTTCCGAACCGTATCTTACTTCGAAGTGGCAGTGACAGCCGTACGCAAGTCCGGTTTCGCCTACTGCGGCTATGCACTCGCCCTGATTTACCTCCTGACCTGCACTGACGAATATCTCACTGTTGTGGGCATATACCGTTGTGTATCCGTCGGGATGAAGTATCATCACAGCATTACCGAGTCCGCCGTTGTCCCAGCCTGCAAATATTACAGTACCGCTTGCTCCGGCGTATACATCCGTACCGTAGGGTGCGCCTATATCAACGCCTCTGTGTCCGGCATAACCGCCGTCCCACCAGCCCCACTCCCAGAATGTGCCGCCGTCAACAGGCCATATATACTTCTTGCCCGTATCAGCAGAAGCGTTTGAATAATGTGATGACTGCGGAGGCAGTGTACCCTGAAGGATAATCTCCGTTACAGGCTCTTTCACTCTTTCGGTTTTCTTTATGGTACGCTTGACTTCTTCGCCGTTTACATAATACACCTTTGCCGTGATTTTGTTCGTACCGGTCTCGCCCTCCTGGTAAACCGTTTCAACACCCTCATAGCGTGTATCATCGTCCTCATATTTCGTTTCATACGGAACTTCAACGTTGTATGTTTCCGTTCTTGAAATACTTACCGACAGGAAAGGCACCTCCTGCGTTTTAAGCAGCTTTTCGCCGGCTCTCAGCACATAGTCCTCATCCATAATGCCGGGATTCAATGCCTCAAGCTCCTCCATGCTTATTCCGAGCTTTGAGCATATTCCCGAATGGCTGTCGCCGTCTACCACAGTGTAATAGGACGCTTCTTCCTTTTTGGAATTTATCAGCTTGATGATTTCATCACTCGACACAATACTGTCCGACAGATAAAGACCGGGGACATACTCTATATCCTTCTCAAAGGCAACGTCCTCGTCCTTTGCATTTGTGCGGTAGCCGTCAAGTATCTTCTCAAGCTCAGCCTCAACCGCTGTATTGTCAACAAGTGCGCCATAGAACTTTCCGCCTATGTACATTCCGTATGCATACTCGATAGGAGTATCGCTCAGCTCAAGCAGCTTGTTTGCAAGCTGATATTTCGTCAGATATTCCTGGTCGCCGAGCATTTCGAGCGAATATTCCGGCTCCATGCTTATCTTCTTCTCGTTGCCGATATATGTGATACGCTCCTGCATTATACGCTCTGCGTCATTGAACACCTGCTCGCTTTCGACATATCCTACAAACTTTCCGTCAACCGTCAGCTTTATTGCATAGTCTGTACCCGTCGCATATCCGACAACACTCATAAGAAATACTATTGCGATGATCGGTGCGGCATAGTTGAACAGCGTTACCGCAAGACCCTGCTTGCCGAATACTGCGTCCTTCGCTATACTTCCGTACAGCTTTGCCGCCTTCTTGTTGTCGCCCTGCTCCTTTGCGGTCCTTATCTGCCTGTTTGTACGCTGAAGCACACGCTTTGACTTTAACAAAGGTGCAAAGAAGAAGCTGCCTATTTCGCAGAACGTCCTCTTTACTGCGTCCCTGAACAGCGCCGTATGCTTCCATATAAACACGGCGGCATAAGCCACATATACAGCAGGCTTTGAAAATACATCGGCTATAATATGGCAGAAATACTGCCCTGCCATAACCAAAAAATCAAAGATTCTGTCGGCAACAGCCGATATACCGTTTTTGCCTTTGTCTTTTTCTTCGTTGTTTTCTTCATTCCGATTCTCCGACGTATCGGCAACCGCAGGCTTTACATCAGCCTCCTGCGCTTCCTTTTCACTGTCGCTGTCAGGAAGTATAGTTTCCTCAATATCGTCACGATAATCGGGTATCATCAGTTTTCCCATTATCAATCCTTTTCCGTATAAGCCAAATCAAACGGGCATGCGCCCCAAACAATCAATATATTTATATAATAACCCGCCGTTGTGAACGACAGGTGATAAATCAACGCTTTTTCCGTTAAAAGCAGGAACGGGCATAACGCCCGCTCCACACCTTTAAGGTTGCTTTTCCTTCCGTCATGAAAGACAGCAAATCTTTTCCGTCACCGCCATTATAACATAAAAGATTACAAACCCGCAACAATTTGTAACCATTTTGTTACCGTTTTGTAACCTTTTCGACCTTTTGCATAAAAATAAATCTACTTTCGCTTTTATAATAGTGCATTTTTGACAGACTTATTTTATTGTGATTTTACATAAACGCCACACGTTAATTTGTGCAATCCTTACAAATATTTTCTGGCAATTTCAGTATCTGTTGACACGCTAAACGCATTTGTGATAGAATATAGGTGTTAAATTATGCTTACCGTTAAGTTCAGGCAAAAGGCAGGTGATACCCATGAACATGAACGAAGAAAACAAAACCGAAAACCCGGAAAGCGGGATTCAGACATACAGCAGGAAAAAGAAGTCACACGGCACTTTTCTGAAAATCGGCTGTGCGTCATGCGGTTTTGTCGCCGTAGTCGCTCTTTGTGTTCTTTCAAGCCGTTACTCATGGTTCGGAGTCAAAGCCGATGACGAGGGTATCAGCTACAGCAACGGTTCAGAGTCATCATATTCCACTACTGCACCTGTCGAGGAAAAAAAGCTTCCCACCAAAGCCAACAAGCATAACGAGGCGCAGGAAACCACCGTTTCAACATCGGCAACCACATCGGCAACAACATCGGCAACCACAACAGCAAAAACCACTCAGACCACAGCGGCCACAACCAAGGCTACAGCTCCCGCAACAACCAAGGCAACAGCTCCTGCGACAACCGCCGCACCAAAGCCCGCATGGACAGAAAAGAAGTGCAGCGGCACAATGTACATAAACATTTCAAGCTGTTCCGCAAGAAAAGAGGGCTTACAAGGCTCTGAGGTCGTTTCCTATAAATATTACGGAGATGCGGTAAATATCGCCGCACTGACAGACACCGGCTACTATAAGCTCGATGACGGCACATATGTCCACAGTGACTATCTTTCCGAAAGCAAGCCTGTCGCAACTACCGTTCCCAAAGCGGCAAAACCCACCGTGCAGGATAATGCAACTCCCGCACCGGTCATAACCGACAGTCCCGTAAACTGCACCGCAGAGGAGGCGGAGGTTTTCCGTATCGTAAATGAGATTCGTGTTTCCTACGGCCTTAAGCCTTATAAATGGGATACAAACGCATACAAGGCGGCAAAGGCACGTTGCACTGAAATTGAACAGCAGTTCAGCCATCTGCGGCCGGACGGCTCAAACTTCAAGACCATATACGGCTACAGTGACGATGAGTTATGGTATAAGTTCTGCTCCGTCGGAGAAAATCTCGGCTCAGGTCAGCCCACTGCACAGAGAGTAGTCGACAGCTGGATGGCTTCTACCAAGGGTCACCGTGAAAATATACTCAATCCCGATTTTGAAAATCTCGCCGTAGCATTCGGCACATATAACGATGCTTATAAGTATTACTGGGTACAGGAATTCACAACCTACAGATAGGCGTAATAACACTTTCTAAAAGCACAAACGCACAGGCTGTTCGCCTGTGCGTTATTTTTATGCTATATTTTCGTAAGATCCTCCGCTCTTACCGCCGCAGTGACCTGCCCGCCCTGACCGATGACGATATAATCCTCTCTGTC
>ERZ1027181.13-NODE-13-length-73456-cov-13.156674_pt1 | contig 73456 bp, 66 predicted proteins | sample MGYA00519247_ERZ1027181 | MGnify/ENA primary metagenome ERZ1027181 (study PRJEB26926, sample SAMN06164415) | human gut metagenome | biome: ENVO:00009003; feature: ENVO:2100002; material: ENVO:00002003 | host: Homo sapiens | place: USA | collected 2012 ...
GGAAAATCCGCAAAGAAGAATTTGAGCAATTCATTTTCTCGGCCATGCAGGAGAAATTCAAAGATTTTCAGATACTCCACGGCCAAGAGGAAAAGGTCAATCCGAAGCTGACAGCCTATCAAGTAGAGCTGGCACAGGTGGAGGCAGAAATTGAAAAACTGCTGGACACGCTGACGGGAGCCAATGCGACCTTGCTTGCTTACGCCAACAAGAAAATCGAAGAACTGGACACCCGCCGTCAGACCATTTCAAAAGCAATAGCCGATTTGAGCGTCGAAACCATATCGCCCCAGCAGATAAAGAAACTGTCCTATTATCTCGACAACTGGGAGAGCATAGATTTTGACGACAAAAGAAAAGCCGCCGATGGTTTGATCTCTACGATCAAGGCCACCAGCGACCGTGTTCAGATAGAGTGGAAAATCTGACATTTCCGCTCTATCACCCCTCATTTCTATTTCATCTCGTTTGTACCCCTTGTACACCGATGCTTTCGAAAAATAATACAAATCGGAAAAACGAGGTATTCTTATGAAAATTCTGGCAATTTACTTGGCGGCGATCAATGCGGCAGCCTTTGTGGTCATGGCTGTGGACAAATACCGGGCGCAGCACCAGCAATGGCGTGTGCGGGAGTTTACGCTGATGCTGCTGGCTCTGCTGGGCGGCAGCCTGGGGACGCTGCTGGCCATGTGTGCTTGTCATCACAAAACGCAGCACAAAAAATTCACCATCCTTGTCCCGCTCCTTCTTGTGCTGCAAACCGTTCTGGTGGTAGTCCTGGCCATTGCTTCCAAGCAGTAAACCGGTAAAGGAGAAGATAAACCATGTGGAAATGCCCGGTATGTGATAAAGAGAACAACGCAGAAATGGTTTGCCCCACCTGCGGGTACGACCGGACCTGCGACTACGAACAATACCCCACGGTCTTCGCCGTAACAACCGCCACCCCCACCCGCACCCTGCGCCGCCAGTGGCAGGCGAAGCAGGGCCCAGGCCTGATAGAGCTGGTGATGCGGTGGTTTGACGCGCCCCAGGACCTCACCGCCGCCGAGCGCTGCTTCCGCCGCCTGGCGGACGGCGGCGACCCGGCGGCCCAGTGGTGGCTGGGTACCGCCTACGCCCGGGGCTGGGGTGCAAAAAAAGACGAAGCCCAGGCCGCCCAATGGTTCGGCCAGTCCGCCCGCCAGGGCTTCGCAGATGCCCGGCAGAAGCTGGCGGAGCTGGAAGCGCCGGATTGGTACGCCCTGTATCAGCAGGAGTCCGACCAGGCCAAACGGATGGAATACCTGAAAAAAGCCGCCCAGCAAGGCCATGCCGAAGCCCAGTACCAGCTGGGCCACTGCTATTATCTTGGCCGGGGCGTGGAGGAAGACGAAGCCCAGGCCGTCCAGTGGTACCGCAAAGCCGCCGAGCAAGGCTATGCCCCGGCCCTGGCATCCCTGGCGTACTGCTATTCTGAGGGCCATGGCGTGAAAAAGAACCCGGCGGAAGCCGCCCGGTGGTTCCAAAAACTCGCCCGGCAGGACACCCCTGAAGCCTGGTATTGGCTGGGGGACTGCTATGAAAACGGCTCCGTCGTGGAGGAAGACGAAGCCCAGGCTGTCCGCTGGTACCGCAAGGCCGCCGAACAAGGCTACGCCCAGGCCCAGGACGAGCTGGGTCGGTGCTATCTGTTCGGCTACGGTCTGAAAGCGGATGCGGTCCGGGCCGCCGGGTGGTTCCGCGAAGCGGCGGACCAGGGCCATGCCGACGCACAATGGTGGCTGGGCTATTGCTATCGATTTGGCGAGGGTGTAAACGCGGACGCGGCCCAGGCCGCCCGCTGGTACCGCAAAGCCGCCGAACAGGGCCATGATCTCGCCCAGCATTCCTTGGGAGAATGTTATGAAAGCGGCACCGGCGTAGAAAAAGACACCTTCCAGGCCGTGAAGTGGTATCGCAAATCCGCCCAACAGGACGCCAGCTATGGACAATACGACCTGGGGCGCTGCTATGCAAACGGCATCGGCGTGAAACAGGACCCCGCCCAGGCCGCGGATTGGTACCGCAAATCCGCCCGGCAGGATTATGCCAATGCGCAGTATGAGCTGGGCCAGTGCTATGCCAAGGGCTTCGGCGTGGAACGGGACGCCGCAAAGGCTATGGAATGGTTCCGCAAGGCGGCGGCACAGGGCCATGCCCAGGCCCAGCGCCGGCTGGAGGAGCCGGAGCCGCTGACGCCGGACCAGCTGTTCCGGCAGTATCAGCAGGAGTCCGACCAGGCCAAGCGGATGGAATACCTGAAAAAAGCCGCCGAGCAGGGCTATGCCCCGGCGCAGCTTGAACTGGGCGGCAGCTTCTTCCTGGGAGAGGGCGTGAAAAAGGATCCCGCTCAAGCCATCATATGGTATCGCAAAGCCGCCGAGCAGGGCTGTGCCCAGGCGCAGTACGAGCTGGGCAACCGTTATTGTTATGGCTGCAGCGGCTTCATAAAACCGGACTATGCCCAGGCCGTCAAGTGGTACCGTAAGGCCGCCGAGCAGGGCTATGCTCCGGCGCAATATGACCTGGGATATCACTATTACCAGGGTCTGGGGATAGAGCGGGATTATTACCAGGCCGCCCATTGGTACCGCAAAGCCGCCGAACAAGGGAACAAGAACGCCCAGCGCGCCCTGGCAGATTGCTATGAGCAGGGCCGGGGCGTGCCGGGGAACCCGTCCCTGGCCAGGGAGTGGCGGGAAAAGGCCAAAAGCAACTAAGGAGAAATCGCCATGTGGAAATGCCCGGTATGTGACCAAGAGAACAACGCAGCCACCGCCTGCCCCACCTGTGGGTTCGACGGCAGCTGTGATTATGAACACTATCCCACGGCCTTCGCCGTGACAGGCGCAAAAAGCACCCGCGCTCTGCGGCGGGAATGGGAGCAGAAGCAGGGCCCGGGGCTGGATCAGCTGCTGATGGAACTGGTTTGTCAAAACGCAGGAACAGCCGGGCGATTCCACATCTGCGGAAGCATGCCTCCGTCAGCTGGCGGATTCCGGCAACCGGGAGGCGCAGCTGTGGTTGGCAGGCTGCTATGAATACGGTGTGGGCGCGGCCAAGGACTTGGCCCTTGCCATGGACTGGTACCGTAAGGCCGCAGAGCAGGGCAGCATCCCGGCCCAAAAGCGGCTGGCGGAGCTGGATTACCAAGAGAGCATCCAGATTAAATCAGGCAAAAATGAGGAATATCTGAAAGGGACTAATCCGGAAAACGACGCCCTGACAGCAAAAGAGTGGTACGAAAAATATCTGAATGAGGAAGATCAGGAAAGTGCTGCCGCATATCTGACGCGTGCAGCAGATATGGGCTATGCAGAGGCTCAGTACAGCCTGGGGCTTTGCCACGCTTGCGGCGCAGGTGTTTCATGGGATAATGCGGCGGCAGCGAAATGCTATCTCGAAGCCGCAAATCAGAACCACCCCAAGGCTCAATTTGAGTTAGGTAAATGCTATGCGGAAGGGCTGGGTGTGCAGATGGATTGCGGGCAAGCAGCGGAATGGTACCGTAAGGCGGCCAAGCAGGACTATGCCGAAGCCCAGTATAGCCTGGGCGTGTGCTACGAGCGCGGTATCGGTGTGCCCAAAGACCTGGCACAGGCATCAGATTGGTACCGCAAGGCCGCAAAACAGGGGCATATCCAAGCCCAGGAAGCTCTGCACAGGCGCTATGCAGAAGAACAGGACCTGTCGGTTTATTGGATTGAGGCGGTGAACAGGTTCCGTATAGAGGCAAGCCAAGGAAATGCGGGAGCTCAGTTCAGCTTGGGCGAGTGCTACTCCAAAGGACGTGGTGTAGTAAAGGATTTGGCTCAAGCAGCAGAATGGTATCGCAAAGCAGCTAAGCAGGACTATGCCGCAGCCCAGTATAGGTTAGGTGAATGTTACGCCAACGGATATGGAGTAGCAATAAACGAACTCATGGCGGCAAAGTGGTATCGCAAAGCAGCTAAGCAGGGACATAAGGGTGCGGTGGAAGCCCTGAGAAAGATGGCAAAACGGTCGCTCTTTTCATAAAGGAGATAGCTTATGTGGAAATGCCCGGTATGTGACCAAGAAAACAACGCAGCTACCGTCTGCCCCACCTGCGGGTTCGACGGCAGCTGTGATTATGAACACTATCCCACGCCCTTCGCCGTGGCAGGCGCAAAAAGCACCCGCGCCCTGCGGCGGGAGTGGGAGCAGAAGCAGGGCCCGGGGCTGGATCAGCTGCTGATGGAATGGTTTATCGGGAGCCACCAGAAAAAGGACGCCACTGCGGCGGAGCGGTGCTTCCGGGAAAAGGCGGAGGCAGGCGATGCGGCGGCCCAATGGTGGCTGGGCGCCAGCTATCAGTACGGCGTCGGTGCGGAGAAGAACCATCGTCAGGCCCTGCATTGGTATCGCTTAGCGGCCCGCCAGGGAAGCCAACCGGCTCAGGACATGCTCCAAGCGCTCTCCGGTCAGGCCCGGGAGCGGCAGCTGGAGCAGCAGCTGCTGGAACATGCGGAGCAGGGCGACGCCCAGGCCCAGTATGAGGTGGGCAGACGCTTCTGGAACGGCGACGGTGTGGACCAGGACCACAAACAGGCTGCGGATTGGTTCGATCGTGCGGCCCGTCAGGGCCTGGCCGCAGCCCAATGCGCACTGGGGCTCTGCTATGAACGCGGCGACGGCGTAGAGCAGGACATGTGGCAGGCAGCGGCCTGGTATCAGTGGGCCGCCCAGCAGGACGACGTTGAGGCGCAGCTCCACCTGTCCGAATGCTATGAAAAGGGTCGGGGCGTTCCAAAGGACAAGGAAAAAGCCGCAGAATGGCTATACAAGGCTGCCCAACATGGCGGCAGCTATGTGAAGAAGTGGTTGAAAACCCTGAAAAAGTAGGCCGGTATCTGACAAAGGAGGGGGAATATCCATGTGGAAATGCCCGGTATGTGAAACGGAATACGGCGATGTAACCGTCTGCCCCAAGTGCGGGTTCGACGGCAGCTGCGATTATGAACACTATCCCACGCCTTTCGCCGTGGCAGGCGCAAAAAGCACCCGCGCCCTGCGGCGGGAATGGGAGCAGAAGCAGGGCCCGGGGCTGGATCAGCTGATGATGGAATGGATGCTCCTGAGCACGGAGGAGCCTTCTGCCGCCGGGGCGGAGATGTATCTGCGCCGGAAGGCGGACCAGGGCAGCCGAGAGGCCCAGCTGTGGCTGGGCAACGCCTACCGTTATGGCGTCGGCGCCAAGCAGGATGATGTCCAGGCGGCGCAGTGGTACCAAAAAGCGTCGGACCAGCAGTACGCCCTGGCACAATACATGCTGGGCCGCTGTTATGAGGAGGGCCGCGGCGTACCCAAGGATATAAAGCGGGCCGTGACACTATATGGCAAGGCAGCAGGCCAGGATTGCCAACGGGCGCAGCTTCGTTTGGGCCAGTGTCTTGCGGCGGGACGGGGGGCCGAGAAAAACCCAGCGGCAGCAGCCATTTGGTTTAAGATGGCAGCAAACCGCGATCATCCGCCAGCCCAAAATCAACTGGGCTATTGCTGTTACAAGGGCGAAGGCGTTGAACGTGACTATACACAGGCGGCAGCGTGGTTCCGCAGGGCGGCGGATCAGGGCTATGCACCGGCTCAGTGCAATTTGGGGGCGTGCTATAAAAACGGCACCGGCGTGCCCCAGGACACGGCTCAGGCGGTGAAGTGGTATTCCCTGGCCGCCCAGCAGGGCAGCGCCGACGCGAAGCAGCGGCTGGAAGCATTGGAAAAAAACAGCAGCCCGAACAAGCCGAAGGCCCCCGAGCAGCCGCCGGTCAGCGAAAAAACGGCGGAGCAGTGGTATAAGGCATATCTGGATGAGAAGGACGAGGAAAAGAGGACTGCATATCTGGTGCGGGCTGCCGCGATGGGCTGCGCGCCGGCCCAGAATCAACTGGGCTATTGCTATGATTCCGGCACCGGCGTGCCCAGGGATCCGGCCCAGGCGACAAGCTGGTACCGCAAGGCGGCGGAACAAGGCTTTGCCACGGCCCAGTACAACCTGGGCGTATGCTATAAAAATGGCACCGGCGTACCCAAGGATGCGGCCCAGGCGACAAGCTGGTACCGCAAAGCCGCCGAGCAAGGGGATGTTGATGCCCAAAACAACCTGGGCGTTTGCTATGAAAGCGGTGCAGGCGTACCCAAAGATACCGCCCAGGCCGTGGTCTGGTACCGTAAGGCAGCAGAACAGGGCCTCGCCCGTGCCCAGTGCAACCTGGGCATATGCTATGACGATGGCACAGGCGTGCCCCAGGACACGGCCCAGGCCGCGGCCTGGTACCGCAAAGCCGCCGAGCAAGGCTTTGCCCGGGCGCAGTGCAATCTGGGCTACTGCTGCGAATCCGGTACCGGAGTGGAAAAAGACCCCGCACAGGCAGTGGTATGGTACCGCAAGGCAGCAGAACAGGGCTTCGCCCGTGCCCAGTGCAACCTGGGCTACTGCTATAAAAACGGCATCGGCGTACTCAAGGACGAGAGACTGGCAATAAAGTGGTATCGCAAGGCAGCAGAACAGGGCTTCGCCCGTGCCCAGAACAACCTGGGCGTGTGCTATAGAGACGGCGCAGGCGTGCCCAAGGACCCGGCCCAGGCCGTGGTCTGGTACCGCAAAGCCGCCGAGCAGGGCTATGCCACGGCTCAGTATAACCTGGGCGTATGCTATAAAAATGGAAAAGGCGTACCCAAGGATGCGGCCCAGGCCGTGGTCTGGTACCGCAAGGCTGCCGAGCAGGGCTACGCCGACGCCCAATGCAATCTTGGCTATTGCTATGAAACCGGTGCAGGCGTACCCAAGGATCTGGCCCAGGCAGCACGCTGGTACCGTAAGGCGGCAGAACAGGGCCAGACCATCGCTCAGTACAATCTGGGCATATGCTATAAAAATGGCACCGGCGTGCCCAAGGATACAGCTCAGGCGGCGGCCTGGTACCGCAGGGCAGCCAATCAGGGTGACGCCGACGCCCAGTACAGTCTGGGCCGTCTCTATGAAAACGGCACCGGCGTGCCCAAGGATACAGCTCAGGCAGCCGCCTGGTATCGCAAAGCCGCCGACCAAGGCCATGCCAATGCAAAGCAGCGGCTGGAGACCCTAAAAAATTGAACTAAAGACAGCGGGAGCGTTGAAAGGGAAAATCGATTATGTGGAAATGCCCGGTATGTGAAACGGAATATGGCGATGTAACCGTCTGCCCCAAGTGCGGGTTCGACGGCAGCTGCGACTATGAGCGCTACCCCACGGCGTTCACGGTCCGAAACGCAAAAAGCACCCGCGCCCTGCGGCGGGAGTGGGAACAGAAGCAGGCGCCCAGGGTGGACGGCGGAAACATAAACCGCGAGATCGTCATCACCCCGGAGCAGGCAGCGCAGGGCTGCCGGATCACCGCAGGGTACTCTGGCGGCAAGCGCGTGGAGGTGACCATCCCCGCCAACTGGAAGGACGGCGGTTTGCTGCGTTGTGCGGAGCAGGGCTACCCCGGCAAGAACGGCGGAAAAAACGGCGACCTGATCCTGACGGTCCGCGTGCAGCAGCCAGAACCGGTCCAGCGGCAGGAAACCGCACAGGACAGCCTGAATGACGCATTGGGGGACCTGACCGCAGCCCTGCGCAACGTTCAACAGGCAAAGCAGACGCAGCAGCAAGCCCAGACGCAGCAGCAAGCCCAGCAGCCGAAGCAAGCCCAGCCCGCTCCGGCCAAGGCCCCGGCGGCGAAAAAGTCCTCTGGGCTCAAATCACATCCCATCCTTGTGATTCTGGTGATTTTGGCAGTATTCTATCTGTTCAACGTTTATAGTCTGGTGTCATGCAAAACCTATGGCAGTACCGTACAGTTGAGAATCGAACTAAGCAGTATCGCACCCATCAGGGCAAGACAGCTGGCTCGGGCAGAATCGCTCATGGAAACACATTCGTTCACAAAAATAATCATCCTGGGCGGGCACGCTGATGAGGAACTGATGAATTGGCTTCTTCAACAGGAGCGGATAACGAAGATAACCAGTCTGACTTTAATCAAGGGCAAGCTCAATGACTTGACTCCCCTGGCTGATCTGACGCAATTAGAGTCCCTGCGTATTTCCAACAATCAAATCAGCGACCTGACGCCCTTGGCAGGTTTGACGCAATTGAGGAACCTGGATGTTGCCGATAACCAGATCAGCGACTTAACCCCGCTGGCTGGTCTGACGCAATTGAGGGACCTGGATATTGGCGATAACCAGATCAGCGATTTGACGCCCCTGGCTGGATTGACAGAGCTTCAGTCTCTTCGCATGGAGAACAATCAGATCCGCAGCCTGGCCGGATTGGAGAATCTTACAGCCTTGTATGCCATCTACGCCGCCGGGAACCCGCTGACGGACACCAGCGCCCTGGAGGTATCCGGATGCATGAGCGCTTTGCGCACAGACTAAGCAATCAGAACGGGCAAGCATCACCCCCATACCGCAGTTTCCATTTCCCGGAAGCTGCGGTATTATTTTTCTTCTGCAAAATCAAAGGGGCATGTGCCTTAATGGCACATACCCCTTTTGTCAGCAACCCTTGTCCGGCAACTGCCATAGTATTTGTTTTTCAAAACCTGTTTTATGGACAGCTGCCCCTTGGCGTCCCGTTTTTTACATATTGCGGATTTCCTCCAGGAGGGCGTCCAGGCTCTCCCGGTCCAGGGGCTGGGGCTTTTCCTCGGATTCCGGGGTCTCCGGCTCCTCCGGTGCGGCAGACTCCGCCTCCGGGGCAGGGGTCTCCGGCTCCACAGGGGCAGGCTCCGACTCGGCGGGTGCCGGGTCCGGGGCTTCCGGCTGAGCAGGCTCCGGGACCTCCGGGAGCTCCGAGGGCTCCGGCGGAATCTCCGGCTCCGGGGCTTCCGGTTGGGCGGACGCCGCAGGCGCAGGCTCCTGTGCGGACTCCTCCGGTTGGGCGGTCGGTTCGTGTTCAGGCTCCGGCTGGGGCTCCTGGGGCTCCGGCTGCTCCATCCGGGCCAGACGATCCAGGATACGGCGGCGGCTGCGGGAAATGCCAACGGACCGCCCGATAAAGAACAGCGCCACCAGCAAAACCACCAGCTGCAAAGCCAGGATGGCGTACAGCGGCACCCAGCGCCCCGTCAGCAGGGGCAGATCCACCGGTGCGCACAGCGCCGTCCACAGGGATTGGAAGGGACCGGGCTGCTGATCGTCAGGCTCCGGCACGGGGGCCTCCGGCTCCGGTTCTCCGATCTGGGGCAGGGTCCCGGCAAAACCAGGCATCCGCACCACATGGACCGTATAGTCCCGGGTGGTGCCGTCTTCAGCGGTGCAGGTAACGGTCAGCACATTGTCGCCCTGCTTCAGGGCGGCATCCGGCTGGGTAACACCCAGGGCCTTGCTGTCCTTGGCGGTGGCGGAAAGGGAGAGCTTGGTGGTCTCATAGGGGACATACACGGCATATTCCGTGATATTGGGTGCAAAGGCCGGGGTCAGCTTCCCCTCGGAGGGAGTCAGATCCGCCAGATCCGCATCGCTGCTGAGGGTCGCCGTGGGGTCTGGCTGGCGGGTAACGGAAATGGTATAGCGGCGGGTGGCGCCGTTGGCGGCGGTGACGGTGAGGACCACCGTGTTGACGCCCACGGACAGCTGGTTGCCGCTGACGGATACATTGGCGCCGCCGTCCGCCGCACTGTAATCCAGAGGCAGGCGGGACACATCATAGGGCACGGTGACGATGTATTCCGTTGTACCGGCGGAAAAGGACGGCGACAGGGCGTAACTCCCGCAGGAAAGGCCGGACAGATTGGCGTTGCCGGAAGGGGGCGAGGCCACGCTGGCCGACCAGGCGGCATCGTTGAGATTCTGGTCACTATTGCCGTCGCTGGTCACGATATCGGTGATGGTGGCGCTGACCTTGGTTCCGGCAGCCACGCCGGACTTCACCCGGAACGTGACGGCCAGAACGGCGGAGCTGCCGCTGATGGGGTTGTTAAGAGACTGGTCATAGGCCAGCAGGTTGCCGCCGCTCATGTCCACGGACCAGCTGTCACCGATGAGCTGGCGAGTGCCGGTGAGGGTCAGGGTACTGCTGTCGTAGTGCAGCACAGCGGTGATGCCCTGGATATTGGAGCCGCTGACGGAAAAGGTGACGGTGACGCTGTCGCCGGCCCGGACGCTGCCGGAGCCGGAGAAGCTGGCCCCGGCGGCCTCCGCTGTCACCGGCAGCAGACACCACAGCAGCAGTGCTGCCAGAAAGCCCGCCAGGGCAGATGAGATATTCTTTCGCATGGCGTGGTCCCTCATACTCAGTTGGGTTGTATGGTACCCCGGCCCAGCAGGTACGCCTGAAGCCGGACCATATCGGTGATGGTGACCTGACCGTCGCCGTTGAGGTCCGCCGCCTGAAGGGCCGCGCCGGTCAGGGGTGTCTTGCCCAGCAGGTGAGCCTGGAGCCGGACCATATCGGTAATGGTGACCCGGCCGTCGCCGCTGAGGTCGCCGGTGACCACGGTGGTCAGGGTCTGGATGGTTTGGCCGTCCCTGGCATAGGTGACGGTCATGCCGGTGCCCACCAGGCTGTCGCCCTGAACTGGCAGAGTAATGTAATCGCTGGGGGACAGGTTTGCCAGCAGCTGGCGGGCGGTGGTGCCCATGGGGATGGCCCGCAGATAGCTGTCGGCGATGCGGTAGGCCCCGGTGGTGATCTCCTTGGGGACGGACTCCACGGCCTTGGCCGCATACTGAGCGGCAAAGGTCACGTTGCCGGAGATGGTCATGCCGTTGGTGTAGCCCTGCCAGCCGGTGAAGGTATAGGTATACTGGCTGTCGGCGGGACGGGTAGGCGTTCCGGCGGGACGGGGAATGGTCTGTCCCGCGGTGAGCTTCCCCTGGGCATACACGGAACCGTCGTAGTTCACGAACTGATAGGTATACTGCCCCTGATAGTGGGCGTAAAGGGTAATGTTGCTGGCGCCGGTGGTGCTGTTGGCGGTGATCTGCTGGCCGCCGTCGGGCTGGGTGAACCAGCCCACAAAGGCACAGCCGTCCTTCACCGCCGTGGGCAGATTGCCGTACTTCTGACCGGCGGATACCAGGCGGGTGCTCTCGGAGCAGGTGCCGCCGCAGGGGTCGAAGGACACCACATAGGAGCCGTCGGTAACGTAGAACTTGGACTCCAGGCGGTAGTTGTCCCCGGCGGTATTCTCCGCCGCGATGACCAGGGTATAGCCGCCCACACCCAGCCGGGAGAAGGCCACGGCATCGTCCAGCCGGGACAGGTCATAGCTCTTGGCGTTGGGAGTGGCTGTGGCAGGGGAAATGGCATTGGAGCCGTTGGATCTCTGGATAGACACCGTCACCCGGCGGATGTCATAGGCGTTGCGCAGGGTGCCCCGGAAGGGAAAGCCCGTCTGCCCCACCGTCAGGGTGGAGTTTACCGTGGGATAGGACGCGCCGTCCAGGGTCCAGCCCGCCCCGGCCAGGGCCAGCTGCCACTGCATGGCCGTATCCGCCAGGATCAGGCGGCCGCCTGCGGCGTTGGAGGAAACGGACAGATAGCTGCCCGTGCCCCGGTTTTGCAGGGAGAAGCCGCTGTTGTATACGGCGGCCTTCCACAGCTGACCGTTATCCGTGGAGGCTTTGGCCAGAGTAACGCCGTTTTTCCCGGCGGTCAGCCGCAGGCCGTTTTCCTGGCAGGTGATGGTATAGTACCCGCTGGCATGATAATCCAGGCGGAACTGCTGGTTTTTGCCGCTGCCCACGGCGTTCAGGGTCAGGCCCGAGGAGCCAGGGGTGGCGGTCAGGTTACTGTTGGCAGAGGAGCGCAGCTGATACACGCCCTCCCCCACCGTGGCATCCTTGAAGCCGTAATCCGCCAGCATGACCTGGGCCTTGGCGGGCTCGTTGATCCGCAGGCGGGCGTATACGCCCAGCTGCACGTCGCCGGAGTTGCCATCGTAATACTTCAGCACCTTGCCGGTGACGCCGTACTTGTCGGCGGTGGGGCCGGTCATAACGCCGTAGGAGTCTGACTGAGGCTCCCGCACGGCGCCGCTTTCGTTGTAAATGGCCTCGATGAGCTGGGCCTCAGGCTGATTGGCAAAGCCGCCCAGAGCGTCGAAGGCCCGCATAATGACGCCGGTGGCGCCGCCCCGTCCATCGCTGCTGGAAAAGCCCGAGGAGCCGCCCACTCCGTGCTGCACGGCACGGGACCAGAACACGTTACGCAGGGCGATGCTGTAGTTATCCATGTCAAAGCCGGGAACAGCGGACTCAATGGACCGGACGATGGGGTCATAGTAGCTGCGGCGGACATAGTTCCGCTGCACCCGCAGAAAGCCGTCGCTGTCCTCGTTGGCCAGGGCCCGCCAGGTGGCGTCGAAATTGGAGCCGTAGCCCCCGTCGGCGTCATAGGCGGCAGAGAGCCGGTTGCCGATGGAGCGGTAGTATGTATCCGAGGAGGACTGGCACCACCGGAAAAAGGCCCGGGGAATGTCGCTGCGGCTGGAGAACTGATACGCACCGTAGGACTTGCCGCCGGCGTCGCCGGAGCCGGAGGAAATGACCCCCGGGCCGCTGGCTTCAAAGCGCTGGCTCAGTGTGCCCAGCAGCTGCTCCTCCTGGTCATCGGCGGCGGTGGCCGATGTGAACACCGGCAGGATCACCGGAATGGCCGCCACCAGCAGCGCCAGGCAAAGCAAAATACTTGTCCCTCTACGCATGGTTTTCATCGTATCACCCCGTTGCAAAGCATGTAATCGAAAAACACAATACTGTGTCGTATTCAGGAATAGTATAGCACCTTTTTTCAGGGGTGTCCACCGAAAACGGTCGATTTTCCCAACTAATTAGCATATGAAGCGCGTGAAGTTCTTGGAGTATAAAAAAGCGGAAAATTCGTCTCATAAACGTTATCCCGATCGCCCCTTTCTCCGGCTTTCTCCTGCCCGGCCGTTATTTTTTGTTTATAATCCATTGCATTGTCCGCTAATATGCCGTATAATGCCCCTATCTAACGAAACAGGAGGGCTTTGCCATGCGCCCTGATGGAACCCGCGTAAAGGACCTGCCGCCGCTGGTGGCGGCCATTCCCTATATCATGCCCAAGCGCTACGACGCCTGGAACTCCGTCACCGAGAACATCGATGAGGAGATCATCAAGGACTTCATCCGCACCCACCGCCGGGCTGGGGTGCGGCTGAACCATATGAGCGTCATCATCTCCGCCTATTACAAGGCGGTGCTGCGCAATCCCAAGCTGAACTACTTCGTCATGAACGGCCGCATTTACCGCCGCAACCACTTCTGCGTGTCCTTCGTGATCCTGAAAAAACAGGCCAACGGGGTAGTCAACGAGACCACGCTGAAGGTGTATCTGGACGAGAACGACACAGTGTTTACCGTGAATCAGAAAATTGCCGACGCAATTGCCGCCAATCGGGCGGAGCACCAGTCCAACAGCACCGACAAGTTCGCCAAGTTCATGTTCTCCGTGCCGGGTCTGCCGAAATTCGTCGTGTGGCTGGCCTATCATCTGGACCGCCACGGTCTGCTGCCCCGGAAGATCATCGAGCTGTCCCCCTTCCACACCAGCATGTTCATCACGAATCTGGCCTCCATCAAGACCAGCTATATCCACCACCATTGTTATGAATTCGGCACCACCAGCGTGTTTGTGTGCATGGGCAAGCCCGTGCCAAACTATATATCCGGCGACCTGACCCGAAAGATGATGCCCATCGGCGTGGTCATGGACGAGCGTATCTGCACCGGGTACGAATATGCCGCCTTCTGCAACGATTTCCGCCGTTATATGCGTCTGCCGCAGATGCTGGAATACCCCTTCTGCCAGGAGGAGCCGGAAAAGAAGCCCGCCGCCGAGACCGCCGCTGTATAACTGAAAATGCTCTGCCCATGGGGCAGAGCATTTTTAGTTATACTCCTATGGGATCGTCGTCGGAGTCGTCGCGGACCGGCGCACCGCCGCTGGCAGGCAGGGGCGCGATCAGGGTCCGGTACAGCCGCCGGAAGAAGGCCAGGGTCACAAGCAGGGACGCGATCTCCGCCAAGGGATAGCTCCACCACACCAGGTCGTCGTTGCCGATGCTCTGGCCGTACCGGGCCAGGACATAGGCAATGGGCACCAGGAACACCAGCTGCCGGATGATGGAGGTGGTCATGGAGTACACCGCTTTGCCCAGGGCCTGGAAGGAACTGCCCAGGGCGATGCAGGCGCCGGCCATGCAAAAGCTCAGGGAGATGATCCGCAGGGCAGGGACGCCCACCTGCAGCATGGTGTCCGTGGCGTCGAAAATTTTCAGCAGGCTCCCGGGAACGGACCAGAACACCGCCATGCCCACCAGCATGATACAGGAGGCATAGATGGCGCTGCGCTTGATGGTCTCCACCATCCGCAGCCGGTTCTGGGCCCCGTAGTTATACGCCACGATGGGCACCAAGCCGTTGTTCAGGCCGAACACCGGCATAAAGATGAAGCTGTTGAGCTTGAAGTAAATGCCGAAGGCCGTGGCTGCCGTCTCCCTGGCGGAGTGATAGGCAATGAGGATCTTGTTCATGCAGAAGGTCATCACCGAGCCGATAGCCACCATGATGACGCTGGGCAGGCCGATGGCATAGATATTCCCCACCAGCCGCCAATTGGGCCGGAAGCCCCGGAACTGCAAGTGGATCTCCTTGTTCTTCTTCAGGTTGAAGATCAGTGCCAGAATACAGCCGCAGAACTGTCCGATGACCGTGGCCACCGCCGCGCCGGTAACGCCCATGTCGAACACAAAGATGAAGATGGGGTCCAGCACAATATTCACGATAGCGCCCAGTCCCTGGGTATACATGGACAGGATGGACCGGCCGGTGCCCTGTAAAAGCCGCTCAAACATGATCTCGCCGAACAGCCCCAGGGAGCCGCAGCAGCAGATCAGCAGATAGTCAATGCCGTTGTCGATGATGTAGTCGATTTGGGTCTGGGACCGGAAGAAGGGCCCCGCAAACAGCAGCGCCAGCACGGTGCTGATGACAAAGCCCACCACCGCCAGGAATACGCCGTTGATGGCCACGGCGTTGGCCCGCTGCTGGTCCTTGGCCCCCAGAGCCTGGCCCATCAGGGCGTTGACGCCCACGGCGGTGCCGGTGGCCAGGCCGATCATCAGGTTCTGGGCCGGAAACGCCAGGGACACGGCGGTCAGCGCCTGCTCACACACCCGGGACACGAACACGCTGTCCACAATGTTGTATAGGGCCTGCACCAGCATAGACGCGATGATGGGCAGGGACATGTTGATGATGAGCTTGGAAATGGGCATGGTGCCCAATTTGTTCTCTTTTTCCATGGGACTGCTTTCCCCTCCTTACGAATCTGTTCACAAGAGAGTATTGTATCATAGCGCCGCGCAAAAGAAAACCCTCCGAAAGCTACATTTTCCGCAGCTTATCGGAGGATTTTTTATTGATTTCGGAAACTTATTTCGTGCTTCGAGACAATCAGCTCACTGCGTCACCAGATAGCTGCCGCTCTCGGGCGCATAGCCGGCCATGGTCACCACGCGCGTGGCCCGGTCATAACCGGTGGGCAGCGCCGATGCGTCCGCATCGGGCATGACATACACCCGGTCGAAGCAGGACGCCAGCAGCTCCGCCGTGACGCCGTTGTCCGCCGACGGAGTCTCCCGCAGCACCACGGACAGCACCGTGCCCTCCGGCAGCTGCTTTTCCAGAGCCTGGGCAAAGTCCTTCAGCACCACCGTCTTGTCGGCAGGCAGCTCCAGAGCCGACTGATCGCCGCTGATGGGATACAGGAACCAATCCAGCAGAATCTCGTCAAAGCCCATCTGGGCGCACTCCTTGGCCAGGTCCGTGATATACCGCAGGGTCCCCGGCTTGGAGGGGTCCAGCCACCGGCGGCCGGAGTCGTCCCGGTACAGGGTCCCGTCGGCAGCACACAGGGACGCCTGCTCCTGCTGAGCGTCGGCAAAGGCGTTGTCGCAGAAGCACGCCAGCCGCGCCACGGTATAGCAGTTGCTGTCCAGTATGGTCTGGAGGTTCCGGCTGGTGGACAGTCCGCCGGTGAGAATACCTTCCGGCAAGGCCACCGCCGTGTGATACGCCACGGACCCGTCATACATCTTCACGTTGACGGCCACAGCCTCCCGGTCCGTCAGCAGATAGCCGGGGTCGCTGCCCAGGCAGCCGTATGGCAGCTCCCAGGCGTGGATGGCCTCCACCTTCTGCCGCTGGGGCTCCTCCCGGGTGATGTCCACATCATCCGGCACAGGCGTGGAGTCCGGCTGGGGCTTCTCCGGCTCCTTCCGGGACCAGGGCAGCTCCAGATGGGCCTTGCCCTCGTCATCATACACCACATACTCCTGGGTCAGCAGATAGGCCACCGCCGCCAGCAGGATCAGCACCAGCACAACGACCAGCGCCACCTTGCCCCGGGTATTCCGCCCCCGGTAGCGATGATATCCTTTTGTGGTCATGGCGCGCACCTCCGTTCATGCAAATGCTTCAGGGCTGGATGCTGTCCAGCTGGCCCACCCGGCGGGCATGGCGGCCGCCCTCAAACTCGGTGTTCAGAAACACCTCCACAATACGCTTGGCCAGGTTGGGGCCGGTGATGCCCGCACCCAGGGCCAGCACGTTGGCATCGTTGTGACGGCGGGTCATCTCGGCAGACAGGGAATCGGTGCAGTGGGCGCAGCGGATACCCTTGACCTTGTTGGCGGCAATGGAGATGCCAATGCCGGTAGTACAGATGACGATACCCTTCTCGCATGCGCCGGAGGCCACCAGCCGGGCCACCTTTTCGCCATAAATGGGATAGTCCACGCTTTCGGTGGAGAAGCAGCCCACATCCTCAAAGTCGATGTCGTGCTCCTCCAGCCAGATGAGAATGTCCTGCTTCAGCAGATAGCCGCCGTGATCGCAGCCAATGGCAATTTTCATGATGCTATGCTCCTCTCGGGTGGTTCACAGGGCCTGAAACCGCGGCTTGCCCTGTTCAAATGTGGTAAAATAGCGGAAGCCGCATTCCCGCAGCAGCTCCTGGCGCTGCCGGATGAAGCAGCCCACGTCCCCGGGCCGGTGGGCGTCACTGCCCAGGGTGACGATCTCGCCCCCCAGGCGGCGGTACAGCCGCAGGATCTCCGGCCCCGGCAGGGGCTCGTTTCCCCGGTTGGTGTTGCACTCGATGCCCACCCCCTTGGGGATCACAGTGCGGAGGACCTCCTCCACCCGATCCATATGGCGGCGGAACGTCATATGCTCCCCGTGGTGCTCGTTGATATAGCGCAGCGGCAGGGTCAGGTGACCCAGCACCTGAAACTGTCCCCACCGGGCCAGCTCCAGAACGCTGTCCAGATAGCTGTCGATGACACTATCATAATACGCTTCGTCACCTTTTTCAATATAGTACAGGTCCATGTTGCCAAACTTTTTTCCGCCCAGATGCACGGACCCGATGACAAAATCCACCGGTGCACCGTCCATCATATGGACGGCCCGGTCAAAGCCGTACTGAGCGTCGCCCAACTCCGCCCCCAGCCGCAGGGTGATCCGGTCCCCCCACAGGGCCTGGGCCTCCCGGAACTGGCGCCGGGCCTCGTCCCAGTCAAAATCCCACCGGGGACGGAAATCATCCCAGTACAGGGTGTCCACATGGTCGGTGATACACAGCTCATTAAGGCCCTGCCGGACGGCGGCCTCCGCCGCCTGGGCCATGGTCTGGTGTCCGTCCGGGGAACAGGTGGAATGTACATGATAATCGGCAAGGTACATGGGTTACTTCTTCTTTCCGAAAAAGCTGCGGTGCTTTTCGTAGTTGCCCTCGCCCAGAGTCTCGCTGAACCTCTTCAGGGCTTCCTTCTGCTCCCGGTTCAGGTCCCGGGGCGTCTCAATGGTAACGGTGACATACTGGTCGCCCCGGCCCCGGCCGTTAAGCACCGGGATGCCCTTGCCCCGCAGCCGGAACACAGTGCCGGTCTGGGTGCCCTCGGGGATGGTATACTTCACCCGCCCGTCGATGGTGGGGATCTCCAGCTCCGCGCCCAGCACCGCCTGGGTGAAGGTGATGGGTGCCTCACAGAACACGGACGTTCCCTCCCGCCGGAAGATCTCGTGGGGCCGCACCATCACGGTGATCAGCAGGTCGCCGCTGGGGCCGCCGTTGGACCCGGCATGGCCCTGGCCCCGCAGGGAGATGGTCTGCCCGTTGTCGATACCGGCGGGGATGGTCACCTGGATGGTCCGGCGCTTGCGGATGCGTCCGCTGCCCCGGCAATCAGGACAGGGCTGGTGGATGATCTTGCCGGTGCCCCGGCACTTCTGGCAGGGTCCCTGGCTCTGCATGACGCCGAAGGGCGTCCGCTGGGCCTGGGTCACGGTGCCGGTGCCGTGGCAATCGGGGCACACCTCCGGCGTGGTGCCGTGGGCGCAGCCGTTGCCCTTACAGGTGGGGCAGGGCTCGCTGCGGTCCACCGTCACGGATTTTTCGCAGCCGAAGGCCGCCTCCGTGAAGTCTACGGAGACGCTGGCCCGGATGCTCTCGCCCCGGCGGGGGCCGTTGCGCCGCTGCTGGCCGCCGCCGAAGCCGCCGCCGAAGAAGCTGCCGAAAATATCGCCCAGGTCGCCGAAGTCGAAGCCCCCTGCGCCGTATGCGCCGCCCTGGCCCGCGCCATAGTTGGGGTCCACCCCGGCAAAGCCGAACTGGTCGTATTTCTGGCGCTTTTCGGGGTTGGACAGCACCTCGTTGGCCTCGTTGATCTCCTTGAACTTCTCCTCGGCCGCCTTGTCGCCGGGGTTCATGTCCGGGTGATACTTCCGGGCCAGCTTTTTGTATGCTTTTTTGATCTCGTCCTCGCTGGCGCCCTTTTCCACGCCCAGGACCTCATAATAATCGCGTTTGTCTGCCATAAAGGCCCGCTCCCTTCTCTGGGTCTTTTATCCCGGAACACCACAGGAAGGGACAGGAAGCCCTGCCCCTTTCCGGTGGTATATTTTCACTTACTTATTCTTGTCGTCGTCATCCACGACCTTGTAGTCGGCGTCGTAATACTGGCCGCCCTGGTCGCCGGTGGGACCGCCCTGGGCGCCGGCCTGACCGGCATCACCCTGGGGCGCCTGCTGCTGATACAGCTTCTCGCTCATCTTGTAGAACAGCTGGGTCAGTTCCTCGGTGGCAGCCTTGATGGCGTCGGTGTCCTCGCCCTTCAGAGTCTCCTTCAGCTTGTCGATACCGGCCTGGATGGGGGCCTTCTCGCTCTCAGGCAGCTTGTCGCCCACCTCGCTGAGGGTCTTTTCGGACTGATAGACCATCTGGTCGGCCTGGTTGCGGACCTCTACCTTCTCCTTGACCTTGGCGTCCTCGGCGGCATACTGCTCGGCCTCCTTCACGGCCTTCTCAATGTCGTCCTTGCTCATGTTGGAGGAGGAGGTGATGGTGATGTGCTGCTCGGTGCCGGTGCCCAGGTCCTTGGCGGACACGTTGACGATGCCGTTGGCGTCGATGTCGAAGGTCACCTCGATCTGGGGCACGCCGCGGCGGGCCGGAGCGATGCCGTCCAGGTGGAAGCGTCCCAGGCTCTTATTGGCAGCAGCCATCTCGCGCTCACCCTGGAGCACGTTGACCTCCACGGAGGTCTGGTTATCGGCGGCAGTGGAGAAGATCTGGCTCTTCTTCACGGGGATGGTGGTGTTGCGCTCGATCAGGCGGGTGCACACGCCGCCCATGGTCTCGATGCCCAGAGACAGCGGGGTCACGTCCAGCAGCAGCAGACCCTTTACATCGCCGGTCAGCACGCCGGCCTGCAGGGCCGCGCCCATGGCCACGCACTCATCGGGGTTGATGCCCTTGAAGGGCTCGCTGCCGGTGAAGTTCTTCACGGCCTCCACCACGGCGGGGATACGGCTGGAGCCGCCCACCATCAGGACCTTGGACAGGTCGGAGGGCTTCAGACCGGCGTCGGACATGGCCTGACGCACGGGGCCCATGGTGGCGTCCACCAGATGGCCGGTGAGCTCGTTGAACTTGGCCCGGGTCAGGGTCACGTCCAGGTGCTTGGGGCCGGTGGCGTCGGCGGTGATATAGGGCAGGTTGATGTTGCTGGTGGTAACGCCGGACAGCTCGATCTTGGCCTTCTCGGCGGCCTCCTTCAGGCGCTGCATGGCCACCTTGTCGCCGGACAGGTCGATGCCCTCGGTGCGCTTGAACTCGCTGACCAGATACTTCATGATGCACTGGTCAAAATCATCGCCGCCCAGGCGGTTGTTGCCGGCGGTGGCCAGAACCTCGATCACGCCGTCGTCGATCTCCAGAATGGACACATCGAAGGTGCCGCCGCCCAGGTCGTACACCATGATCTTCTGGGCCTGCTCCTTGTCCACGCCATAGGCCAGGGCCGCGGCAGTGGGCTCGTTGATGATACGCTTCACATCCAGACCCGCAATCTTGCCGGCGTCCTTGGTGGCCTGACGCTGAGCATCGGTAAAGTAGGCGGGCACGGTGATAACGGCCTCGGTGACGGGGCTGCCCAGATAGGCCTCGGCGTCGCTCTTGAGCTTCTGCAGGATCATGGCGCTGATCTCCTGGGGCGTGTAGGCCTTCCCGTCGATGCTCACCCGGTGATCAGAGCCCATCTCGCGCTTGATGGAGGAGATGGTGCGGTCGGGGTTGGTGATGGCCTGGCGCTTGGCCACCTGGCCAACCATGCGCTCGCCGGTCTTGGAAAATGCCACCACGGACGGGGTGGTGCGGTTGCCCTCTGCGTTGGGGATAACAACTGCCTCGCCGCCCTCCATGACGGCTACGCAGGAATTGGTGGTGCCAAGGTCGATACCGATAACTTTAGACATAATGATTGCCTCCTGAATATATGAAATAAAATTTTAGTCTGTCAAAAAAGCAGGATGATCTCCGTCATCAGTCCGCCGGATTCTCCGGCACGATGATGGCGGCGATGATATACGCCAGCAGTCCGCTGCCGCCCAGCAGGCTGAACACCACCCAGGCCAGACGGACCAGCGTGGGGTCAATGCCGAAATATTCCGCGATTCCCGCGCACACGCCGGAGATCATCCGGTTGTCGCGGCTCTTATACAGTCTTTTTCCGTTCATAGCACAAGCTCCTTTCAGTTGGCTACCTTCACCATGGCGAACCGCAGGACCTTGTCGTCCATGGCATATCCCTGCTGGAATACCTCCACCACGGTGTTTTCTCCGGCGCTCTCATCCTCCACATGCATCACGGCGTTGTGGCGGGCAGGGTCAAAGGGCTGGCCCAGCGCTTCAATTTGCTGCACCCCCAGCTTTTCCAGCACGGTCATGAACTGCCTGCAGATCATTTCCATGCCCTGGCGGTGGGGGTCGCCCTCTTCAAACTGGGAAAGGCCCCGCTCCAGATTATCCAGCACCTCCAGGAAGGGCTTCACGGTGTCGGCCTTGGCGTCGCCGTACAGGCTCTCCTTTTCCTTGGCGGTGCGTTTGCGGTAGTTGTCGTACTCCGCCGCCAAACGCAGATATTTGTCGCTGGCGTCGGACACCATCTTGGCCAGCTGCTCCATTTTTTCCATCTGATCCCGGGTAACGGTGAAGGTCTCCTCCGCCGTTTCCGGAGACGGCTCCTGCTGGGGCTGGGTCTCCGGGGTGTCCGTGTTTTCCTGTTCCTGCTTGTTTTCCTGATTCACATTCTCGCTCATGTTTCCTGGTCCTCCTTGGGGGGCAGCTGGTTCTTCCCGAACATGCGGCCCAGGCTCTCTGCAAAGTAGCTCAGGCGCGCCGCCACGGTGGCGTAGTCCATCCGGGTGGGTCCGACCACGCCCACCAGGCCCCGCATATTGTCTCCGATGTCATAGCTGGCCACCACCACGCTGCTGTCCCGCAGGGCCTCGCTGAGATTTTCCGGGCCGATGAGGATCTGCACCGGGCCGCCCTCCGTGGGCGCCGGCAGCTGCTCTTTATTGTCCACCATAAAGGTCATCAGGTCGTGGGCCTTGTCCGCGTCCCGGTATTCCGGGAACCGCAGGAATTCCTTGGCCCCGCTGGGAAAGACCTCCTGGCTGTTTGCTTCCTTCAATAGCCGCCCGGCGTATTCCACCACCTGGTTCAGCGGCAGGAACCACTGACCGGGCACCTGCTCGGACAGGCTCATGAGCCGTCCGTTCATATCCTCCGGGCCGATCCCCGTGAAGTGGGTGTTCAGCAGATGGCTCATGTCCGGCAGGCCGCCGTCGGCCACCGGCAATTGCAGCGGCAGCAGCTGGCTTTTCACCTGGCTGTCCGACAGCATCACCACGGCAATGAAGCTGTTGGCATCCACCGGAATCAGCTCGAACCGCCGCACGGTGGCGGCTGTCTTGTGATCCGCCACGGTATAGGCCGGATAACCCACAAAGGAGGACACCATCTGGCCTGCCCGGGCCATGAGCTGATCCGTCCCCGCCAGCTTCTCCGCCAGAGAGGCGTTGAGCTTATCCTCCTCCTCCCGGCTCAGGGCGCGATGCTCCATCAGCTCGTTGACGTACAGCCGATAGCCCTTGGCGGAGGGGACCCGCCCGGCGGAGGTGTGCGGCTGCTCCAGATAGCCCATTTCCGTCAGATCCGCCAGCTCATTGCGAATGGTGGCAGAGCTGATCTTTCCGGGCATCCGCTGGGCAATGGCCTTGGAGCCCACCGGCTCCGCCGCCGCCACATATTCTTCCACGACGATCTTCAGTATTTGCTTTTTTCGATCAGTCATTTCCATATCGTTTCTCCGTTAGCACTCCAACTTCCTGAGTGCTAAACGCAGTTTACCACCCCCCGCCGCCCTTGTCAAGTGGAAGGCTTTGAATTATTTGTAAACAAACGCATCGAGAAGCCGGTTCGCCGCATGGATAATAGGCTCTTTTGAGGGCGTAACGCCTGAAAGTCCATATGCCGCAATGGATTCCGGACACAACAAAGCGAGGACTTCAAGATTTCTCTTAAAGCCCTCGCTTTGTGATTGCCCACAGGTTTTGTTGTGTCTGCAATCAGCGGTATGTGATCGATACCCAAGGATATTTCTCCTGAAGGTCGCTGAAAATCTCCTGCATCGGTGCGGCATACTCCTGCAGCTCTTGGGGCATAGAAGCAAAGCCTTCCACAACGATGTGTCTCTGCACCGGCCGCAAGAATACGTCCGTCAGGCAATCCCACATGGCATCCCAGTTTTCTCCGTAGTAATCCGGAAACCCAAACGCCTTACGGATGCGCTGGTGTAATGTACCCCAGTTCTTGCAGCCGTTCAAGCTCAGAAAAACAGGGTCGGTTGGAATGGGCGTATATGCATAGTGATTCATAACAGTGTCCTCAATACAGTAATTTTTCATCAGTAGAGCATACCATAAGACAAAAGACCGCCCTTGGCGGTCTTTTGTTTTATGGAGCAGGGTACGGGAATCGAACCCGCCTCCTCGGCTTGGGAAGCCGATGTACTACCGATGTACTAACCCTGCGCATCTGTTACCCGCTGATTATATCAAACTCCCTGCCGTTTTGCAACCGCTTTTTTCGTCGAACCCGGAAAATATATATGCGCCGCCCAGGCCGGGATGGGCAGTTCCGGTCCGGGCGGCGTATATTCAAATGACGTAGTTGTCCCCCTGGGGGGTGTCCATCAGGTCCGCCAGAGTGACACCGGAAAAATAGTCCCGGGTCATCCGGTAGTATCCCTCCCACACCGGGAGGGTACGGCACTCGGCGGACCGGGCGCAGAGACCAGCCCCGTCCTTCAGGCAGCTTACCGGGGCCAGGTTCCCCTCGGAGCACTGCAGGATGTCCCACAGGGTGCACGTTTCCGGCTCCCGGGCCAGGCGGTAGCCGCCGCCGATGCCGTGGACGCTCTCAATGAATCCGGCAGTCTTCAGCGCAGGCATCAGCTTCTCGATGTATTTCAGCGAGATATTCTGCCGCGCTGCCACCTCCTTCATAGGGATGTAGCCGCCGCTGCGGTGCTCTGCCAGGTCCAAAAGGATCCGGATGGAGTACCGTCCTTTTGTCGAGATCATGCTATCTGCCTCCTTCTTGTCTCCTCATTATACCCCCAGTCCGGTGGGTAACGCAAATAATTTTTGGCATATTCCGGTATTTTTTGTCGCGTCGTTTGCATATTCATGACAAATATGGTATACTGCTGAAAAATCCACAGAAACGAGGCGTACCTATGGACAAATATAAGATCATCCAGGTGAAGGAGAGCGTTTTCGCCGACAACGACCGGGAGGCGGACCGGGTCCGGCAGCAGCTGAAAAAGCAGGGCACCTTCCTGCTGAATCTGATGTCCTCTCCGGGCAGCGGCAAGACCACCACCCTGCTGCGGACCGTGGAGGGCCTGAAGGATCAGCTGCGCATGGGCGTTATGGAGGCGGACATCGACTCCGACGTGGACGCCGCCGCCATGGCCAACGCCGGGGTCCGGTCCATCCAGCTGCACACCGGCGGCATGTGCCACCTGGACGCAGGGATGACCCAGCAGGGACTGCGGGAGCTGGGCACCGATGACCTGGACCTGGTGGTGCTGGAGAACGTAGGCAACCTGGTGTGCCCCGCGGAGTTCGACACCGGCGCGGTGAAAAACGCCATGATCCTTTCCGTGCCCGAGGGCCACGACAAGCCCCTGAAGTACCCCCTGATCTTCACAGTGTGCGACGCACTGATTATCAACAAGATCGACGTGCTGCCGTATTTCGACTTTGACATGGACAAGGTGGTGGAGTACGCTCACCGGCGCAATCCCAACCTGAAGATTTTCCCCATCTCCGCCAAGTCCGGCCTGGGTGTGGATGCCTGGCGTCAGTGGCTGCTGGAGGAGACGGAAGCCTGGAAAAAAGGATAACGTCATGAAGCAGATTTTTTCCCAACTGTTTTACGAGGTGGAGAAGGGCCGGGACACGGTGCTGGTGACACTGATCGCCGACCGGGGCAGCGCCCCCCGGAAGGCCGGAGCACAGATGCTGGTGGGAGCCGAAGGCCGCCTGGTGGGTACCATCGGCGGCGGCGCGGTGGAGGGGCGCAGCATCCAACTGTGCCGGGAGCTGCTGGACCAGCGCCGCTCCTGCATCCGGGAGTTTCCCCTGCACCAGGCCCCGGAGCAGGATATCGGCATGGTCTGCGGCGGCGACGTCACAGCCCATTTCCAGTTCATTCCGGCGGAGGACCCCCTGTGGAACGACACCGCCAGCCGGGCCCTGGCTCTGCTGGAGCAGCACACCGCCGGGTGGCTGGTGCTGGCGGAGGACGGCTCCGCTCCGGCGCTGCTGGATAAGGAAACCGTCGCTGCCGGCAGTCTGCCGGAGGATATTGCCCAGGCCCTGCGGACCCCGGGCTTTTCCATGGCAGCGGGATACATCTCCCTGCCTCTGCCTATCGGTCAGCGGGCGCTGCTGTTCGGCGCGGGACACATTTCTCAGGCCCTGTGCCCTCTGCTGACCACGGTGGACTTCCGCCCGGTGGTATTCGACGACCGGCCGGAGCTGGCCAACACCTCCCTGTTCCCCACGGCGGAGCAGGTGATTTGCGGGGATTTCACCCGCATCAGCGACTATCTCACTGTGACGGAGGAGGACTTTGTGGTCATCATGACCAGCGGCCATATGCGGGACTTCCAGGTGGAGGATCAGGTGCTGCGGGGGGCCTTTGCCTATGTGGGAGTCATCGGCTCCCGTCGCAAAACCGCGTCGGTGAACCAGCGGCTTCGGGAGGCGGGCATTCCGGAGGAGGCCATCGCCCTGGTGCACACCCCCATCGGCACCCCCATCCTGGCGGTGACGCCGGAGGAGATCGCCGTCAGCATCGCCGGAGAGATGATCCAGGTCCGGGCGCAGCGCCGGGGGCCCACCCCCCACGGCTGCCCCATGCACGGGTGATCCCGACTACGGGTCATTCCTGAAATAACAAACAAGAAATGCGGCTGACCATGATCAGCCGCATTTCTTGTTTGAAACATATTTACTGATAGTCGGACAGCAGAAACATGGGCTTTATGGCCACTACCTCGTCATACTCCCACTGCTCCACCTGAACGTCGGCGGTCAGGGCCTTCAGGTCCTGCTTCACCACCTCCAGCGCCTGATCGGCAGTCTGGGCCCGGCCCTCCCGCAGGACGCGGATCATCCGGGTCAGCACCACCGGATGGGCATAGCGGGCAGGCAGAGGAAAGTCCTTGGGCAGCACCGCCGCCAGATCCGCCTGGGCCTGTTCCCACTCCCGGGACAGGGCCGTCTTGTTGTTGCGGGCGGTGGGCAGCACATGCGCACCGGAGAACAGAAACACTGCCGCAAAGCCAAATAGGGCAAAGTAGATGCCCAGGCTGCTGGTTCCCCGGACCATGGTGACGATGCCATACACCAAAGCGGCAACACCGGCGATAACGATGGCCAGGGCCACCCATTTGTAGCTGGGGTTGGAACGGTCATTGACCCGCTTGGCCTTGGCCGCCTGAGACAGGCGGCGGGTCAGATTGGTGTGGTCCTCCAGGAAGGCGCGGGCCTGCTCCAGACGTTCCTTTTCGCTCTGGGCCTGGGGCGTCAGCTCCTTGAGATAGCGGCGGGCCTCCTGAGCCTGCTGCTGGGCCATATGGCGCTCCACCTTCTGGCTCTGGAGAGGCAGATCCGGGCAGATCTTGGCCAGATAGGCCAGCAGATTGTCCACATCCGCCTCGTGCTTGAAGTTGCACTGCTTCTGCGCGCCGTCGTCATACTCCACCACCAGATAGGGGATGGAGCCGAAGGCGCCCTTACCGGTAAAGCCGCCCTTGCTCATAGCCACCCGCTTGAACACACGGCGCACCGACTCCAGCGCCACATAGTAGTGCCGGTCAATGAAAAAGCTGTTGAGATACAGGGCCTTTTCGCCCACGCCGCAGGGGCCGAAGCGGCGGCAGCCCTTTTTGTCCGCCGCCAGCGTCTCGTTGTCCAACGTGACGCTGCCAAGGCGCGCAGGTGCAAAGATCATAGCATGTCCTCCCATAGGGGCAAAGCGGCAGGAGATGCCTGCCGCTTTGCGAAATAGTTAAAGGGTCAGATTACTTGCCCAGAGTCTCATAGTGAGGCTGGGTGTGCCGCTTCTTGATGGTATACAGGAAGATACCCAGGAACAGAACGGCCACAGCAATGCCGATGGGATAAGCCACGGCGGTGTTGTAAACGGCAACGCCCTCGGCGGTCTTGTGGTTGATGAACTGGCCCAGGCACTCGTTGCCCAGCAGGAAGTAGGTAGCGGAGACGGCGCTCATGAAGGTAGCAGGCACAGCGGTGATCCAGTAGTTCTTCTTTTCATAGAACAGATACATGGAGGCGGCCCACAGAACGATCATGGCCAGGGTCTGGTTGGTCCAGCTGAAGTAACGCCAAATCACGGAGTAGTCGATGAAGCCCAGAGCATTGCCCACGCCCAGGACAGCGCCGACGCCCAGGACGGGCACGCACAGCAGCAGACGGTTCTTCCACTTCTTCTGGTCGATCTTGAACCAGTCGGCCAGCACCAGACGAGCGCTGCGGAACGCAGTATCGCCGGAGGTAATGGGGCAGGCGATGACGCCCAGCATGGCCAGAGCCACGCCGATCTTGCCCATGGTCTTGATGCACACATCGTAGATGGCGGCAGACTGGCCGTTGGCCAGGATCTCGGCCAGACCGGTGTTCAGACCGCCGGTGACCTCATACAGAGCGCAGCCGGCAGCGGCCCACACCAGGGCGATAACGCCCTCGGAAACCATGGCGCCGTAGAACACGAAGCGGCCCTGCTTCTCACTCTTCATGCAGCGAGCCATCAGGGGGCTCTGGGTGGAGTGGAAGCCGGAGATAGCGCCGCAGGCCACGGTGATGAACATGAAGCTCCACACGGGAGTTCCCTTGGGATGCATGGAACCGAAGTGATCCCAGATCTCGGGGATGGTGTACTCAGGCTTGACAAAGATGCCGACGGCAACGCCCACGGCCATGATGATCAGGCAAATGCCGAACAGAGGATAGATCTTGCCGATGATCTTGTCGATGGAAATAAAGGTGGCGATGAAATAATACACCAGAACGATGACCAGCCAGAACAGGGTGGTGGTAACAACGCCGGTGGAGCCGCCGTTCTTGAACAGGGTCACGATCAGACCCGCAGGACCCACGGCGAACACGGTGCCCACCATGATCAGCAGCACCACGCTGAACACGCGCATGACGTTCTTCATGAACCCGCCCAGGTAGATACCGGAAATCTCGGAAATGGAAGCGCCGTTGTTGCGCTCGCTCATCATGCCGGAGAAATAGTCATGCACAGCACCGGCAAAGATCGTACCAAAGGTGATCCACAGGAACACGATGGGGCCCCACAGAGCACCCTGCATTGCGCCGAAGATGGGGCCAAGGCCCGCGATGTTCAGCAGTTGGATCATGAACAGCTTCCACTGAGGCAGAACCACATAGTCCACACCGTCGTTGATCTTCACAGCGGGGGTCTCGCGGTCGTCCGGCCCGAAGGTGTTTTCCACCACCTTGCCATAGACGAAATAACCGCCGATCAGCAAGGCCAGGCAAATCAGAAAGCTTACCATTTTTTCTCCTCCTTCATACATACAATGTAACGATTTGAAGCAAAAGGGTGCGAATCCTTTTGCTTTCCGTCCAATATGATAATTTTTTTACAGAAAAAGTCAATCCCCACTTTGCACAAAAAATCTTTACAATTCCGTTACGATATTTGCAGATTATTCGCGTTTTCTTTATTCTGATGAAATTATGTGCTGTCCGTCGTCTGGTCTCATACGGTGTTTTTGAGTATTGGCAAACCGTTTTGTTTTCCCCATTGGTAACGTTTTTGGTCGTTAAACCCGTTTCCATGCGAAAAATCCCGCACGGGAGCAGGATATGGCCGGTCAGCGCTGCTGTTCCCGTTTCAGGCGGCGGATGTCCTGCCCGATAAAGGGCAGCAGTTCAAACTCCCCCTCCAGCCGGGACATGATCTGGGCGGAGTATCGCCTGCCGATCTGATCGGGGTCCAGATTGGTGCTGATGATGGTGCTCCTTCCTGCCAGAAGGCGGCTGTTGAGCAGCTGGTACAGGGCACTCTGAACAAAGGCTGTGGTCATCTCCGTGCCCAGGTCGTCCAGGATCAGCAGATCGCAGGCCATGCAGCGCTCCACGCTCTCATCCGGCTCGTCCACGTCATCCCGGCGGAATTTTGATGCCTCGAACTGGGCGAAAATGTGACCCGCCGTGTCATACACCACGGAGAAGCCGTCCTCACTGACCACCCGGGCAATGCAGGCAGACAGAAAGGTCTTGCCCAGGCCCGGGTCGCCGAACAGCAGCAGGTTCTGTGCACCGGGACGGAAGTCCCGGGCAAACCGGCGGCAGATCTCCAGATTCCGCTCCGCCGTCTCCCGGGGAGAGCGCGGCAGACCGTTTCGGTCGGTGGAGTACCAGCTCAGCTGGAAGGTATCAAAGCTCTGAGAGCCGATATCCAGCAAGTGGGACAGCTCGGCGATCTGCTCCCGGGCGTAGTAGCTGCGCAGACAGGGGCACATGGTCCCGTCGGACCGGAAGCCTGCGTCGCCGCACCGGGCGCACCGGGGCTTTTCCTCCAGATAGTCGGCAGGATAGCCCATAGCCTCCAGAAGCTCCCCCCGGCGGCGCTGGAGGGCCAGATTCTCATCCCGGATGGCGTGGATGGCGGGAACGGGATCCTTCCCCTGCCGCAGAGCCCGGGAGATGATCTGGCTCATGGTGCCGCGCAGGCGGCGGTCGATATCCGCCAGCTCCGGCTCCCGGCAAAACAGACGCTGCTGCCGCTCCCGGAACTGCTGGGTCCGGCGCTGCTTGTCCTCATCAAAGCGGGCCATGGCCCGACTGAGAATTTTACCGTCATAGGGCATAGGGTCCCCTCCTTTACCACTTCATATACTTTCCCATGCGGGAATCGTTTTTATCCGGCTTCTGGTCCGGAGGCGCGGCGGACTTTTTGGCGTCGCCCTGCTGGACCTCCTCCGGCGTATGCCAGCCGTTTTCGTGCCAGCGGCGGAGGATCCCATTGAGATACCGCCACTCCAGCTGCTTTTTATAGAACACCGTCTTGTCATAGGCCAGGGCCACCGTTTCCGGCGGAAAGCCCTTGTCCATCCAGTCGGAGATGTATTTTTCTTCACTGGCCACCGGACGGCGCTGGCCCAGGCCCAGCACCTGCATATACGCGGCCTGCCCCTGCTGCTTTTCCCGCCAGGTTTTCAGATAACGGGCGGCGCTGTCCTGGTCAAACAGGCCCTGCCGGGCCCAATAGTAGCCCTCCTTCTCGATCTGGCGCAGGGTGGGCCGGCGGCCGGGGCCGTATCGTTCCTCGGACCGGGCAATGCAGTGGTTCACCAGCAGATAGATCACATCCGCCGGCATGCCCATATCGTCATACAGGCCCGCCAGAATCTGCAGATCCGCCGTTTTCAGCCTGCGGCCCAGCTTTTCCTCCACCTGGGGAATCAGCATCCGGAAGGACCGGTCGTCCACCAACAGCTGGGCCAGGTCCTGGGCGCTGTATACCGGGCGCTCCTCCGCCGGCGCAGGGGACGGTGTCTCCGCCGGACGCTGGATCAGCCCCAGCCGCTGCAAGGCTCCCTCCGCCGCATTCAGCCGCAGCTGGCTCCACCGCAGCCGGGACTGAAGCTCCTGCTCCGTGACCCCGCGGTCTGCCCGCATCAGCAGCAGATACAAAAGCGCGGCGTCGCCGTCGCCGTTTTTCACCAGGCGATCCACCTGATCCGCCGTCAGGACGATGCTGGGCTCACTGTCCCGCAGAATATAGCCGCTCATGCCGCGCCTCCCCTCTTTCCATGGTTTAATTACTTTATTTTACACGAAAACCCCCGGTTCGTAAAGCCGCCGCAGCGGGTTTTTCACAAAATTCTCCTTTTCGCCAGAAAAAGCTTTTCCCGGCGGGATTTTGTGGTATAATGGACTATGTATTGGTGTGACCAACTTTTCGGTTTACATAAATGGGAGGGCAACATGGCGAATAAAGTGACGATGAGCATCTGCGGCCAGGAGTATACCCTGGTGGCGGACGAAAGCGCGGAGTATATGAAAAAGGTAGGCGCCCTGGTGGACCAGCGAATGGACCGGATCCAGGAGACCCTGCATGTGAGCCAGGCGGATGCGGCAGTTCTGGCGGCGGTGAACCTGGCGGACGAGCTGCTGAAAAACCAGGCAGCGGCAGAGAATCTGCGCCGGCAAGTGAAAAACTATCTGGATGAGGCCACTCAGGCCAAAAATGAGGCGTCGGAGCTGCGCCGTCAGCTGTTCAAGGCCCAGCAGGGCCGGGGCCAATGACCGAGCTGCTGAGCCCCGCCGGAGGCTGGGAGGCCATGGTAGCCGCCGTGCAGAATGGGGCCGACGCGGTGTATATGGGCTTCGGTGGGCTCAACGCCCGGCGCAGCGCCCGGAACTTCACCGATGAGGAATTCCGTGCCGCCGTGGCCTATTGCCACCTGCGGGGCGTGAAGGTCTATCTGACCCTGAACACCCTGGTGACGGACCGGGAGCTGCCCGCCGCCGCCCAGGCTTTGCAGAAAGCCTCGGACATGGGGGTGGACGCTATCCTCATCCAGGATTGGGGCGTGTGGCGGCTGGCCCGGGAAATTGCGCCCGATGTTCCCCTCCACGCCAGCACCCAAATGAGCCTGCACACCTTGGGCGGCGCCTGCCGCGCGGCGGAGCTGGGTCTGGAGCGGGTGGTACTGGCCCGGGAGCTGAGCCGCCGGGACATCGCGGCCATCACCCGGGACTGTCCTGCAGAGACCGAGGTGTTTGTCCACGGTGCCCTGTGCATGTGCTACTCCGGCCAGTGCGGGATGAGCGCCGTTATCGGCGGACGAAGCGGCAACCGGGGGGCCTGCGCCCAGCCCTGCCGCCTGCCCTACGGCGTTAATGAAAAGGCCTCCGGCGGCCACCCTCTGAGCCTGAAGGATGCCAATCTGTCGGCGTATCTGCAGGAGCTGGACGATATGGGCGTGGCGTGCCTGAAGCTGGAGGGCCGCATGAAGCGGCCGGAATATGTGGCGGTGATCACCGGCATCTATCGCCGCCTGCTGGACGAAAAACGCGCCCCCACCCAGGAGGAATCCCGGCAGCTGGAGGCTGCCTTTTCCCGCAGCGGCTTCACCGACGGCTATTACCGGGGCCGCACGGGGCCGGAGATGTTCGGCACCCGGCCGGAGAATGCGCCGGAGCCCAAGGAGCTGTTTGCCCGGGCCAAGGCCGCCTATGAAAAGGAGGATCGCCGCCGGATACCGGTGACCATGTCCTGCACCCTGGGGGCCGGTGTGCCCGCTCAGCTGACGGCCTCCGCCAAAGGACACACTGTCCGGGCAGAAGGTCCCGTACCGGAGGCGGCCCGGAACCGGGCCCTGACGGCGGAGGATCTGCGCATCCGGCTGGAAAAAACCGGCGGCACGGTGTTTGTGCCCAAGGAGACCCAAGTGGAGCTGGCGGACGGTCTGATGCTGCCGGCCAGCGCCGTGAACGCTATGCGCCGCCAAGTGCTGGAGGAGCTGGAGATGGCTCTGACCCAGCCAACCCAGCGGCGGACAGGAACCCCCTCTCCCCTGCCCCCGGCCCTGCCGGGGCCGGAGACGCCGCAGCTGACCTGCTCCATCACCCGGGCGGAGCAGCTGACGGAGGAGCTGGCCCAGTGCGGGACGGTGTATGTCCCGGCAGAGCTGCTGGACGGCATGGATCTGGCCCGCTGGGCGGGCATGACCCAGATCTGCGCGGTGCTTCCCCGGATCTTCCGGACAGAGGACGAGGAGCCTCTGCGGCTGCTTTTGCAGCGGCACCGGGAGCACCTGTCCGCCGTGGCCATCGGCAATCTGGGACACCTGCCCATTGCCGATGGGCTGGGCCTTCCCCTATGGGGAGATCTTGGGCTGAATATTTTCAACAGCGGGGCCCTGCTGTTCTGGCAGGAGCTGGGTCTTTCCGCCGCCGCGGTGTCCATGGAGCTGCGGTGGCAGCAGATCCGGGATCTGCGGAAGGTTCTGCCCTGCGAGGCGGTGGTATACGGCCGCCTGCCGCTGATGATCATGGAAAACTGCGTCATCCGCAACAGTCTGGGCTGCCGGGACGCAGGGCGGGACTATGCGGACCGCTCTGCCGCCTGCCGCTGCGGCCAGGACAATGATCTGATCGACCGCACCGGGGCGCGGTTTCCCCTGGTGGGGCAATGGGGCCACCGGTGTGAAATCGAAAACAGCCGGGTGCTGTTTCTGGCGGATAAGCCGGAGTGGCGGCAGCTGGGCCTTACCCGGGCGCGGCTGCGGTTTACCACGGAGTCGCCGGAGGAGTGCGTCCGGGTGCTGCGGGCTTATCAGGACCGCAGCGACTACCGGCCCCAGGAGCTGACCCGGGGGCTGTTCTACCGGGGCGTGGAATAAGCCCTTTTCAGGATTCATGATTTTTTTACAGATTGTTTTTATATACAATGGGAGCAAGTGATACAATGGAGCTTAAAATCAAGGCGGTGTCGCCGAAAATGGGCCGGGAGATTCCCCTGCCCCGATATCAGACGGCGGGAGCCGCAGCCATGGACCTGTGCGCCTGCGTGGACGAGGCCGTAACGCTGGCCCCGGGCCAGCGCCGGGGCATCCCTACGGGCATTGCCATCGCCCTGCCCTCCCCCGATTATGTGGCCCTGGTGTTCGTGCGCAGCGGCATGGGCTTCAGGCACGGCATCGCCCTGTCCAACGGCGTGGGCGTTATCGACAGCGACTATCGGGGCGAGATCTCCGTGGGACTGGTGAACCTGTCCCAGGACAGCTATACCATTCAGCCCGGGGACCGCATCGCCCAGCTGATGGTGACGCCGGTAGTGCGGCCCGTTCTGGTGCAGGCGGAGGAGCTGGACGAGACGGACCGGGGCGCAGGCGGCTTCGGCTCCACCGGGAGGTAAGCCTATGGCAAGGATCGTATTGGCCTCCGGGTCTCCCCGGCGGCAGGAGCTTTTGGGCCGGATCGGCATCCGGGACTTCACCGTCCGGGTCCCCCAGGTGGAGGAATGGTACCCTCAGGGGCTGACGCCGCCGGAGATCGTATCCTACATCAGCCGGGAAAAATCCCAGGCAGTGCCGTCGGAGGACGACGAGATCGTCATCACCGCCGACACCATGGTATTTCTGGACCAGCAGCGGTTAGGCAAGCCCCGGGACGAGGCAGACGCCCTGCGGATGCTGACGGAGCTTTCCGGGCGGCGGCACACGGTTTGTACCGGCGTTACCGTGCGGCAGGGGCAGCGGTCCCTGACCCGGGCCCAGTCCACGGACGTATATTTCCGTCCGGCGTCCGAGTCGGAGCTGCGGGCCTATATCCGGGGCGGTGAGCCCATGGACAAGGCCGGAGCCTACGGCGTCCAGGGCCAGGGAGCCCTGCTGGTAGAGCGCATTGACGGAGACTTTTTCAACGTCATGGGTCTGCCGGTGCTGCTGCTGAGCCGGATGCTGGCAGAGTTTGGCGTAACGCTGCTGTGAAAAAGGGAACAAGCTATGAAACGATTTTTTCAGAAAAACGGCATTATGATGCTGGCCGCTGTGGTAGTGGTGGCGGTGGGATTATGTATCGCCAGCGCCGTCAGCAACCAGACGGGGTTTTTGCAGAACGCCGCCGGAGTGGTGACCTACCCCTTCCGGGCGGCGGGCTCCGCCGTGACCGGATGGTTCCAGAGTATTGGAGAACGGTTCCAGACGGTGGAGAGTCTGCGCAAGGAAAACGAGGACCTGCGCAAGGAAAATGCACAGCTGACGGAGGACCTGCGTCAGGCCAAGACCGACAGCGAGGAAAACCAGCGTCTGCGGGACCTGAACGGTCTGCGCCAGCAGCGTCGGGATTTTACCTTTGAGGCGGCCCACGTGATCGAGCGCAGCACCTCCAATTGGTCCCGGACCCTGACCCTGAACAAGGGCACCAGCCTGGGCGTGGAAAAGGGCGAGTGCGTGGTGGACCAGTACGGCTATCTGGTGGGTGTTATCACCGACGCGGGGCTCAATTGGAGCACCGTTACCACCATTCTGGACACGGATTCCCAGCTGGGTGCCCTGGTGTTCCGCACGGGCGAGGTGACGGTGGCCATGGGCGATCTGGCGCTGATGAACCAGGGAAAGCTGAAGCTGTCGTATCTGGAGGGGGAATCCAGTCTCATCAACGGCGACATGATCGTCACCTCCGGCCTGGGCGGCTACTATCCCTCGGGGCTGGTCATCGGCTCTGTAGAGGAGATCAAAACCGATGACAACGGCCTGACCCGTTATGCCACCATCCTGCCCAAAACCGACATCACCCAGCTGGTGGAGGTTTTCGTCATCACGGATTTCACCATCGTTGACTGAGGGGTGACACCATGAACCAAGCCTTGAACCAACGGGATATGTTTTTCAAGTGGCTGTACTATGCCGGGGCCACCCTGCTGCTGGTTTTGGTGCAGTCCCTGGTGCTCAACCGCATCTGCGTGTGGGGCGTGCATCCCTTTCTGCCGCCGCTGATCGCTGCCATCACCGCCATGCTGGAGGGGCCCGGCGAGGGGGCCGCCTTTGCCGGAGTATTCGGCCTGCTGTGCGACCTGACCATGCCGGGGATCATCCCCTGCTTTTATACACTGGCCTTTCTGGCAGCGGCGCTGCTGGCGGCTGTGATCGCCAAGCGGTTTCTGAGCCAGGGCTTTCTGTGCGCCGTTCTGTGCGCAGGTCTGTCCCTGCTGGTGACCGATCTTCTGCACACGCTGCTGCTGACATTCCGCCAAGGGGTGGAGCTTACGGCCGCCCTGTCTCTGACGGGACGGGAGGCCGCCGTGACTGTGGTGCTGTCGCCGCTGGTGTATCTGCTGCTGCGCAGCGTACACAACCGTATCCTGAAATAGGAGGAGTCCTATGAAGAAAAATGCATTCGACCCGGTCCGGGCCCGTATCTGGGCGCTGACGGGTCTGATGGGTCTGTGTCTGGTGGCCTTTGCCGGGGTCATGTACTATACCCAAATCCTTCACGGCGAGGAAAACCGGGCCAAGTCCCTGGCCAGCAATGCCGCCAGTGAAACGGTGGAAGCGTCCCGGGGCATTATCACCGACCGCAACGGAAAGGTGCTGGTGTCCAACCGGCTGACCTATACGCTGATCTTTTCCGCCAAGGAATTTGACACGGATCAGGAGCTCAATGCCGCCATCCTGCGGCTGACAGACCTGTGCACGGAGAACGGCACCGCCTGGAACGATACGCTGCCTGTGAGCCGAACCGCGCCCTACAGCTATACGGACCCTGCCGACGGCGAGGGCTTTGCCCTGTTTTTGAAAAACAAGGACATTCCCTATTCCACGCTCTCCCAGGTGACGCCTACTTTGCAGCCGGACCGGTTTATGGCCAAGCTGCGGCAGCTGTTCAATATCGACGACAGCTATACCGAGGACCAGGCCCGGACCATCGCCGGGGTACGCTACGAGCTGTCCATCAAGAGTCTGACGGATGCCCAGTATGTCTTTGCCGACGATGTGTCCGTGGAGCTCATCAGCCAGACGGCGGACGGCCAGTACCGGGGCGTGTCCACCGGCACCTCCTCGGCCCGGGTGTACAACACCGAATATGCCGCCCACGTTCTGGGCCGTCTGAGTCCTATTTACTATGAGGACTGGGTGGGCGATCCGGAGAATGGCATTACCGGCTACCGGGATATGGAGGGTTACTCCATGAACTCCCTGGTAGGCCGCGAGGGCGCGGAAAAGGCCTTTGAATCCTATCTCCACGGCACCAAGGGTACCCGCATCATCACCACCAATCAGGAGGGCAAGATCACCGGCGAGCTCTATACCAAGGAACCTCAGCCCGGCGGTACCGTGGCCCTGACCCTGGACATCGACCTGCAGGAGGACACGGAAAAATCCCTGGCCCAGACCATCCAGGCCATGACGCAAAAGGACGGCGTGGTCCGTGGCGGCGCAGCGGTGGTGGTGGGTGTTGGCAGCGGCGAGGTGCTGGCCATGGCCAGCTATCCCACCTATAACCTCTCCAACTTTGACCAGGATTACTCCAAGCTGGTCAGCGACACCGTGGGCACGCCCCTGCTGAACCGGGCCATCGGCGGTGCGTATGCACCGGGCTCCACCTTTAAGCCCTGCACAGCGGTAGCGGCTCTGGAGTCCGGTATCATCACCCCCTCCTCCACCATTGTGGACCGGGGCGTCTATGACTATTACAAGTCTCCCCAGCCCCGGTGCTGGATCTACAACGAATACGGCGGCACCCACGGACGGGTCAACGTGTCCCAGGCCATCACCGTTTCCTGCAACTACTTCTTCTATGAGGTGGGCCGCCTGACGGGAATCAAGACCCTGGCCAGCTATGCCAAGCAGTTCGGTCTGGGCGAATATACCGGCATCGAGATCGGCGGCCCCGGCAGCGCCGAGGCCAAGGGCTCCATGGCCACCCCGGAATTTGCCGAGGCCGAGCACCTGGAATGGACCGACGGCCAGACCCTCACCGCCGCCATCGGCCAGAGCTATGACCTGTTCACCCCCCTGCAGCTGGCCAACTATATCGCCACTCTGGTGGGCGACGGACAGCATTACGAGGCCCATCTGCTGAAAAACGTGAAATCCTACGACAACTCCTCGGTGATCTATGCCTATGATAAGGATCCCCTGAACACGGTGCAGATGAGTGACAGCACCGTCCGGGCAGTGAAGGAAGGCATGCACAATCTGACCACCGGCAGCCTGTCTTACTACTTTTCCAAGTGCGTGGTATCCGCCGGCGCCAAAACCGGTACAGCCGAGACGGGTATCAACAACACCAACAACGGTGTGTTTGTGTGCTTTGCCCCCTACGACGATCCTCAGATCGCTGTGGCCGTGGTCATTGAAAAGGGCGGCTCCGGCGCTGCCCTGGCCTCTACCGCCGTGGACATCGTCAACTCCTACTTTTCTCAGGAGGAGATCGGTGCCGTGATCATCGGCGAAAATACCCTGTTGAAATGAGGGAACCTTATGAGCAAGATTTTTGATTCCCGCGACCCGGAATACAAGTCCCCCTTTGGCGCCGCCGCGTGCGGCGCCGCTGTCCGTTTCGCGGTTCGTCCCGGGACTGAAAACGTTACCGGAGTATCTCTGCTGCTGCGCCGGGAATTCGGCGGCACAGAGCAGGCGCTGCCCTTGTCCCCATCCGGCGACGGCCGCTGGCAAGCCGTCTATACCGCCCCAGCGGAGCCGGACCTGGTATGGTATGCGTTTCAATTCACTTATTCGGACTGTGTTCGTCCATACGGTCCCCACGGTTTTGATGACTCCTCCCGCTGGCAGCTGACGGTGTACGATGACAGCCGCCCCGCCCCCGCCTGGTTCGGCCGCGGCGTCACCTATCAGATCTTTCCGGACCGGTTTTGTCGTCTGTCTGTGCCAAACGCTGCCGGCATGGTGGGAGACCGTGTGGTCCATCAGAGCTGGGACGATACGCCGGTATGGCGGCCTGACGAAAACGGCATCGTCCGCAACAATGACTTTTTTGGCGGCAGTCTGGCGGGCATCACCTCCCAATTAGACTACCTACAGAGTATGGGAGTGGGTACGTTGTATCTGTGTCCCATTTTTGAATCCGACAGCAATCACCGATACGACACTGCCGACTACCGGCGTATTGACCCCATGCTGGGCACGGAGGAGGACTTCCGAACCCTGTGCCGGGAGGCACGCTGCCGGGGCATCCGGGTGATGCTGGACGGCGTGTTCAACCACACCGGCAACAACAGCCGGTATTTCAACGCTCATGGCTTTTATCCGGAGCTGGGCGCGGCCCAGAGCCGGGAGTCTCCCTATTATTCGTGGTATTCCTTCCACCCCTGGCCCGACGACTATGACGCCTGGTGGGGCATTAAGACCCTGCCTGCCGTGCAGGAATCCACCGACAGCTACCGCCGGTTCATCATCCGGGACCGGGACTCCGTGGTGCGGCACTGGCTGCGGCAGGGCGCCTCCGGCTGGCGGCTGGATGTAGCCGACGAGCTGCCAGATGACTTTATCGCCGAGATCCGCGACGCCATGGAGCAGGAGAATCCCGATAGCTTCCTGCTGGGGGAGGTCTGGGAGGACGGCAGCAACAAGGTGGCCTACAGCCAGCGCCGCCGGTATCTGCTGGGCAGTGAGACTCACGGCCTGATGAACTACCCCTTCCGGACGGCCGCTCTGGATTGGCTCCGGGGCGGCGATGCCGCCTGCTTCCGGGATACCATGGAGACAATCCGTGAGCACTATCCTCGTCCGGCGTTTTACAGTGCCCTGAACATTCTGGGCACCCACGACACCCCGCGCATTCTGACTCTGTTGGGTGCGGAGCATGTGCCGGGCACCAAGGACGCCCGTGCGGCCTACCGTCTCTCCCCGGAGGAGCGGCAAAAGGGCGAAGCCCGGCTGCGGGTGGGTGAAATGCTGCTGTACTGTTTCCCCGGCTCCCCTACCGTGTACTACGGTGATGAGGCCGGAATGGAGGGCTTTGAGGACCCCCTGAACCGAAAAACCTATCCCTGGGACCGGCAGGACCGGGCGCTGCTGGATTTCTTTCGCAGTCTGGGTCAGCTGCGGCGACATCGCCCCTCTTTGCAGGACGGCGATCTGACCTATGTCTATGCTCAGGGCGGCGCACTGGTACTGCGGCGGCAATTGGGAGACGAAATCACTGTGGCGGCGCTGAATGCTGGGGAAACAGCCGTGGAGGTATCTCTCCCTTGGCCCCGGGATCTGGCCCGGGAGGCTCTGACCTTCCAGCAGTTCTTTGCCCCCGGCGGAAAGCTGCGTCTGCGTCTGCCGCCGGTGTCGGGTATGATTTTGATTTGAATTGTTACAGGGTGGATGTTTCACGTGAAACATCCACCCTTTTTCATTATTTTTTCTGTTTCACGTGAAACATTTTTCTCAAGTTTTTTCTCGTTTTGCAAATTTTATATTGAAACCGCTCGAAAATGTGATATACTAAATAAAAAGACTGACAGAAAGTGAGTGGGAAAAGTGGCGAAAATCGTAGCGATCGTGAACCAAAAAGGCGGCGTTGGAAAGACTACCACCTGCGTCAACCTGGCTGCGGCACTAAAATATCTGGGAAAGCGCGTGCTTTTGTGCGATTTTGATCCCCAGGCCAACGCCACTTCCGGCATGGGCGTGGACAAGTCCACCTCCAACGGCGTATATGATGTCCTCATCAACGGCGTGGACACCGCCAAAGCCATCGTCGCCACGCCTTACGGCGACGTGCTGCCCAGCAGCAAGGCCCTGGCCGGCGGCGGCGTGGAAATGATCGAGCTGGCAGACCGGCAATTTCTGCTGCGCAACGCCCTGAACGGTGTACGGGAAAACTACGACTACATTTTCATTGATTGTCCCCCTTCCCTGGAGCTTCTGACCCTCAACGCCCTGTGCGCTGCAGATTCCCTGCTGGTGCCTTTGCAGGGAGAGTATTACGCCTTGGAGGGGCTCAGTGACCTGATGAACACCGTGCGTATTGTCCGCCGGAATATGAATCCACGTCTCCAGATTGAAGGCGTTCTGCTGACCATGTTCGACGGCCGAACCAACCTGGCTATCCAGGTGGCGCAAGAGGTGAAGCGATTCTTCCCCGGCAAGGTGTATGCCACAGTGATCCCCAGAAATATTCGCCTGTCCGAGGCGCCCAGTCACGGAAAGCCCATTACCGCCTATGATCGGACCTGCCGCGGTGCGGAGGCATATCTGTCACTGGCCAACGAATTTCTCAAGAAAAATGTTTGATTCTGTGCGGAAAGGAGCGTTTTAGCAATGGCCAATAACCCAAAAGGGCTGGGCAAAGGCCTGGCCGCCCTGCTGGGAGATGACGTCATCGATTCCCAGGAGGAGAAAAGCAGTTTATTTCTGCCAATTTCCCAGGTGGAAAGCTGCGCATCCCAACCCCGCAAGCAATTTGACCCCGAATCTCTGGCGGACTTGGCTGACTCCATCCGGGAGCACGGCATCATCCAGCCCCTGACGGTACGGAAGCTGCAATCCGGCTATTATCAGATCATCGCCGGAGAGCGCCGTTGGCGCGCAGCCCGGATGGCGGGCCTGACCCAGGTTCCCGCCATCATCATCGAGGCCGACGATCGAAAGGCCATGGAGCTGGCCATGATTGAAAACCTCCAGCGGGAGGACCTGAACCCTATTGAAGAGGCTGAGGGCTACCAGCTGCTCATGAGCCAGTACAACATGACCCAGGAGGAAACGGCCCAACGGGTGGGCAAATCCCGGTCCGCTGTGGCCAACGCCCTGCGTCTGCTGAACCTGTGTCCGCCGGTGCGGGCCATGGTGGAGGACGGACGTCTCACCAACGGTCACGCCCGGGCACTGCTGCCCCTGTCCCCTGCCCTACAGGAAACAGCCGCTGCCTCCATTCTGAAAAACGACCTGTCCGTCCGCCAGACGGAACTGCTGGTGAAGAAGCTCACCGCCGAAAAGAGGGAGAAGCCCTCCCCCACCGGCGTCACCGTGGACTATGCTCAGGAGGCCGCCCGCGATCTGGGAAGTTCCCTGGGGCGCGGCTGTCGGATCGTCACCGGGCGGAAAAAGGGCCGCATCGAACTGGAGTATTACAGCGTGGACGACCTCAACGACCTGTTGGAGGCCCTCCATACCATCAAAAAGAAATAACTGTTTCACGTGAAACACGGAAAGGTGCATCACCATGCTTGATATCAAATTTGTCCGGGACAACCCGGAAGCCGTCAAGGAGAATATCCGCAAGAAATTTCAGAACGCCAAGCTCCCTCTGGTAGACGAGGTAATCGCTCTGGACGCCGAAAAGCGCGCCGCCATGAACGAGGCCAACGACCTGCGGGCCCAGCGCAACCAGCTGTCCAAGCGGGTAGGCATGCTGATGGGACAGGCCAAAAAGGACCCCAGCAAGCTGGCGGAAGCCGAGGAGGCCAAGGCCCAGGTGAAGGCCAACGCCGACCGACTGGCCCAGTTGGAGGAGATGGAGGGCCGCCTGACCCAGCAGATCACCAAAATCATGATGGTGATCCCGCAGATGATCGATCCCTCCGTTCCCATCGGCCCGGACGACACCCACAATGTGGAGGTCCAGCGCTTTGGCGAGGCCAAAACCCCGGAATTTGACATTCCCTATCACACGGAGATCATGGAGCGCTTCGACGGCATTGATATGGACGCCGCCGGCCGGGTATCCGGCAACGGATTCTATTATCTCATGGGCGATATTGCACGGCTCCACGAGGCCGTGCTGGCCTATGGCCGGGACTTTATGATCGACAAGGGCTTCACCTACTGCATCCCGCCCTTCATGATCCACGGCAACGTGGTGGAGGGCGTCATGAGCCAGACCGACATGGATGCCATGATGTATAAGATTGAGGGCGAAGACCTCTACCTCATCGGTACCAGCGAGCACTCTATGATCGGCAAGTTTATTGACCAGATCCTCCCCACCGAATCCCTGCCCCAGACCCTGACCTCCTACTCTCCCTGCTTCCGCAAGGAGAAGGGCGCCCACGGCATCGAGGAGCGGGGCATCTATCGCATTCACCAATTTGAAAAGCAGGAAATGATTGTGGTATGCAAGCCTGAAGATTCCAAAAAATGGTATGATCAGCTGTGGCAGTACAGCGTGGAGCTGTTCCGCTCTCTGGATATTCCCGTGCGGCAGCTGGAGTGCTGCTCCGGCGATCTGGCAGACCTGAAGTGCAGGTCCTGTGATATTGAAGCCTGGTCCCCCCGGCAGCAGAAGTATTTCGAGGTATGCTCCTGCTCCAACCTGGGTGATGCCCAGGCCCGCCGCCTGAAGATCCGTTACAAGGATGAAAACGGCAGAATGCAGCTGTGCCACACCCTGAACAACACCTGCGTAGCCCCTCCCCGGATGCTCATCGCTTTCCTGGAAAACAACCTCCAGCCTGACGGCTCTGTGCGGATCCCCCAAGCTCTGCGGCCTTATATGGGTGGCCACGACCGCCTTATCCCCAAGCACTGAGAGGAGGGACCATATGAAAAAGTTTTTCAATGAATTCAAGGAATTTGCCATGCGCGGCAATGTGCTGGACATGGCCATCGGCGTGGTGCTGGGCTCCGCCTTCGGCAAAATCACCACCTCCCTGGTCAACGATGTGTTCATGCCGTTGATCGGTCTGGTCATCGGCGGCATCGACCTGGGCAAGCTGGATATCATCCTGAAGCCCGCCGTTATGAATGGGGACAAGGAGGTCACGGCTGCCGTAACTCTGGGCCTGGGCACCTTTCTGACCACCATCATCGACTTCATCCTGGTGGCATTCGTCATCTTCCTGATGGTCAAGGCCATCAACGCCTTCCACAAGAAGAAGGACGAGGCCCCCGCTCCGGAGGAGCCCGCCGGTCCCACCACAGAGGAACTGCTGACGGAGATCCGGGACCTGCTGAAGGAGCAGAAATAAATGGAACGCATCTTGCAGCAGGGCCTCGAGACCTGGGGCCTTCCCACCGACGCCATCCCCCGGCTGCAGGAATTTTCCCGGCTCCTGCTGGAGAAAAACCGGGTCATGAATCTGACAGCCATCACCGATCCGGCAGATGTGGCGCGGCTGCACTTTCTGGACTGTGCTTCCCTGCTGACGATAGCAGACTTCCGGGGCAAAAGCGTCGTGGACGTAGGCACAGGCGCGGGTTTTCCCGGTATGCCCCTGCGGCTGCTGGAGCCGGACTTTGACCTGACCCTGCTGGACAGCCTGGGAAAGCGTGTGGATTTTCTCCAGGAAACGGCACAAGCCATGGATCTCAAGCGCATCCAATGCGTGCATGCCCGGGCCGAAGAATTTGCCCGGCAGCATCGGGAGAAATTCGACATCGCCACCTCCCGGGCCGTTGCCCAGCTGAACATATTGTGTGAGCTGGCCCTGCCCCTGGTGAAGGTAGGCGGCCAGTTCCTGGCCATGAAGTCTGTGGACTCCGACCAGGAGGTCCAGTCCGCCAAAAGCGCCATTGCCCAGCTGGGCGGAAGAATTGGAAAAATCTGGGATTACACCATTCCCGGTACGGACATTCGTCACCGGGTGGTGGTCATTCAAAAGCAGCATCCTACTCCGGCGGCCTATCCCCGTCCCTTTGCCCGAATCAAAAAAGCGCCGCTGGGCTGAACCCCATCTGTATACGAGGTACCTGGATATGGGAAAAATCATAGCAGTGGTCTCCGGAAAGGGCGGCACCGGCAAGACCTCCTTCACCGCCAACGTGGGGTTGGCTCTGGCCGCCCTGGGAAAGAGCACTCTGTGCCTGGACTGTGACATTACCCTGAGGAACCTGGACCTGGCCCTGGGGCTGACAGACAGTGCACTGATGGACTTTTCCGACGTTATAGCCGGGCGCTGCGCACTGTCGGACGCGGTGGCTGTCCACCCCAAGTATCCCAAGCTCCACCTGCTCACCGCTCCCCTGTCCGCCACCGGGCAGCTGAACGTCACCATGGAGCAGATGAAACGGCTCCTGGATCAGGTGCGCCGGCAGTATGACTATTGCCTCATCGACGCCCCGGCGGGACTAGGTCAGGGCTTCCAGCTGGCCACCGGCTGCGCCGACTGCGTGGTGGTCATCACCACCACCGACGCCTCCGCTCTGCGGGACGCACAGCACACCGTTATGATCCTGGACAAGCGCTTCACCACAGAGAGCCTGTTTTTGGTGGTGGGGCGAGTACAGAAAAAGCTCCTGCGGGCCCTGCACAGCACCATCGACGACGCCATGGACGCTGCCGGCCTTCCCCTTCTGGGCGTGGTCCCGGAGGACAGCGACGTCCCCTATTCCCTCAACCGCGGCATTCCCCTGCGGGACATGAACTACTATGCCGCACGGTCCTATGAAAACATTGCCCGACGCATCACCGGCCAGCGTGTGCCGCTGATGCGGATCTGATCTTATGAAAGGAAGTGCCCCCATGAATATCGCACTGATCGCTCACGACAACAAAAAGGAACTGATGGTCCAGTTCTGCACCGCTTACTGCGGCATTCTGGCCCAGCACACCCTTTGCGCCACCGCCACCACCGGCCTTCAGATCAGCGAAGCCACCGGCCTGCGCATCCACCGTTTCCTGTCCTTCGACCACGGCGGCGGCCAGCAGATCGCGGCCCGTATCGCCTATAATGAGATCGACATGGTGCTGTGCTTCGGCGACCCCAATCAGAAGACCCCGAATGAGGATGTAGCCAACATCTTCCGTCTGTGTGACCAGAACAACATCCCCTATGCCAGCAACCTGGCCTCGGCGGAAATGCTGGTGCTGGGCCTGGCCCGGGGCGACCTGGACTGGCGCAATATTGTCAATCCCAAAACCAAGCCCTTTACCGCTTGACAAGCGGCCCCGGATGCCATAAAATAGGAAAAGCGACCGCCATAAAGGAGACAGGAGTACCTTCATCCCCACCGGCACCAGAGAGACGCGTCACCGGCTGCAAGCGCGCCCCGGCAGGAGAAGCGAAGACAGTCCCCCAGCGGGGATGGAAACATCCACGGCCCGCTCCCCGTAACAGGAGCCGCGAGGGCCCCCTTGGGGCTGAATTTGGGTGGCACCACGAAGCGTATTCATGCGCTCTCGTCCCAAACAAGGGACGGGAGCGCATTTTTCCATTTCCAAACCCGGCTGCAGCCGAGCTATGATGCCTCCGCAGAGTCCCCAATAATAACCCAAAAACAAAACAGAAAGGAAATAGATCACCATGGCAACTGTGACCCCCCGGACCCTATCCGGCTTCATGGAGCTGCTGCCTGCGCAGCAGCAGCAGCTGGAGCGGATGATGGACATTCTGCGCACCACCTATAGCCGCTACGGCTTCACGCCCCTGGACACCCCTGTGATTGAGGCCAGCGAGGTGCTGCTGGCCAAGGGCGGCGGCGAGACCGAAAAGCAAATTTACCGCTTCCAGAAGGGCGACGCCGACCTGGCCCTGCGGTTTGACTTGACGGTGCCGCTGGCCAAATATGTGGCCCTCCACGGCAATGACCTGGCCTTCCCCTTCCGCCGTTATCAGATCGGTAAGGTATACCGGGGCGAGCGGGCCCAGCGAGGGCGTTTCCGGGAATTCTATCAGGCAGACATCGATATTATCGGCGACGGCAAGCTGGACATCACCAACGAAGCGGAGATCCCCTCCATCATCTACCAGACCTTCACCGCCCTGGGCCTGACCCGGTTCCAGATCCGGGTCAACAACCGCAAGATCCTCAACGGCTTCTATGCCATGCTGGGCCTGACGGACCGGTCCGGCGACATCATGCGCACCGTGGACAAGCTGGACAAGATCGGGCCCCATAAGGTCCGCGCCTGCCTGATGGACGACGTAGGACTGACGGCGGAGCAGGCGGAGGAGATCATGCGTTTCATCTCCATCACCGGCAGCAATGACCAGGTGCTCTCCGCCCTGGAGGGCTACCGGAGCCGCCATGAGCTGTTTGACCAGGGACTGGATGAGCTTACCACCGTCACCCGTTACCTGGCCGCCTTCGGCGTTCCGGAGGTCAATTTCGCCGTGGATCTGACCATCGCCCGGGGCCTGGACTACTACACCGGTACCGTGTATGAGACAACCTTGCTGGACTATCCGGAGATTGGTTCCGTATGTTCTGGCGGACGTTATGACAACCTTGCTGAGTATTATACCGACCGTCAGCTTCCCGGCGTGGGCATCTCCATTGGCCTGACCCGTCTGTTTTATGTGCTGGGTGAGCAGGGCATCCTGAACCCCTCCCTGCCCACGGCTCCTGCCGATGTGCTGATCCTGCCCATGACCCAGGACCTGACCCCGGCCATCCAGCTGGCTACCCGGCTGCGGGGCGCCGGTGTCCGCACGCAGCTGTATACCGAGCAGAAAAAGTTCAAAGCCAAGATGAACTATGCCGACAAGCTGGGGGTCCCCTATGTGGTGTTTCTGGGCGACGACGAGATTGCGGCGGGCCTGGTGGCGTGCAAGGATATGACCTCCGGCGAACAGACCAAGCTCCCCTTCGACGCCACACTTTCCCGCATTCAGGAGGGCCTGTCCCAGCGGAATCAAGGCAAGGTCATTCTGGAAAAATAAATACAGGATGCAATATTACCCACAAATATTCAAATTTGTAATCAGAGATTTGAATACAGATAGTTGAATCCGTTAACTAAAATACAAATTATAATCAGAACAGGAGAGATCAATATGATGCAAATGCGAACCCATACCTGCGGGGAGCTGCGTCTGACCGACGCCGGAAAGCATGTGAAGATCGTGGGTTGGATGGAGAACGTCCGCGTGGTGGGCCAGAACTTCGCCTTTGTGGTGCTGCGTGACTTCTACGGCACCACCCAGGTGGTGGTAGAGAGTCAGGAGATGATGGACGTCATCAACGGCCTGAACAAGGAGTCTACCATCAGCGTAGAGGGCACCGTCCGGGAGCGGGCCAGCAAGAATCCCAAGCAGGCCACCGGCGATGTGGAGGTGCTCCCCGAAAAAATTGAGGTCCTGGGCCGCTGCCGCTACAACAGCCTGCCCTTTGAGATCAACCGCAGCCGCGAGGCCGACGAGACCCAGCGTCTGAAATATCGTTATCTGGACCTGCGGAACCCGGCAGTAAAGAGCAACATCATCCTCCGCTGCCAGGTGGTGTCCGCCCTGCGGGCTGCCATGACGGATCACGGTTTCCTGGAAATCACCACGCCCATCCTGACGGCCTCCTCCCCTGAGGGCGCCCGGGATTATCTGGTGCCCGCCCGGAAGCACCCCGGCAAGTTCTATGCTCTGCCCCAGGCTCCCCAGCAGTTCAAGCAGCTGCTGATGACCGCCGGGTTTGACCGCTATTTCCAGATTGCCCCCTGCTTCCGGGACGAGGACGCCCGAGGCGACCGTTCCCCCGGCGAGTTCTACCAGCTGGATATGGAAATGGCCTTCGCCACCCAGGAGGATGTGTTCGCCGTCCTGGAGGACGTGCTGCCTCCCATCTTCGCCAAATTCGGCACCTACAACGTGGCCTCCTCCGCCCCCTTCCGCCGCATCGCCTACCGGGACGCCATGGAAACCTACGGCTCCGATAAGCCTGACCTGCGCATTGACCTGACCTGCAAGAATGTCACCTCCCTGTTTACCGAGAGTGAGTTCGACGCCTTGCGGGGTCAGACCGTGAAGATGGTCCCCGTGTCCAACTGCAAGCTCACCCGCAAGCAGATCGACAAGCTGCTGGCCGACTGCGAGGTGCAGTCCGGCTCCAAAGCCTACTGGTTCAAGGCGGACGAAAACGGCCAGCTGGCCGGCGGCATTGCCAAGTTCGTCACAGGCCTTCAGCAGGAGCTGACCGAGACCCTGGATCTGAAGCCCAATACTCTGGTGCTGGTGGCCGCAGGTCCCGCCGCCACCAAATCCGCGGGTGTGCTCATCAAGACCTTCGGCGCGGCCTGTGAGGGCCACATGGACAAGGAGCGCTATGAGTTCTGCTGGATCGTGGACTTCCCCATGTACGAAATCGGCGACGAGTCCGGCCAGCTGGAGTTCTGCCACAATCCGTTCTCCATGCCCAGCGGCGGCCTGGAGGTACTGCTGAAGGCGGAGCGGGGCGAAATCGACCCCCTGACCATCACTGCCGACCAGTATGACCTGGTGTGCAACGGCGTGGAGCTGTCCAGCGGTGCCGTCCGGAACCACGACCCGGAGATCATGGTCAAGGCCTTTGAGCTGGTGCGCCTGGGCGAGGAGGACGTGAAGAAGAAGTTCCCCGCCATGTACAACGCCTTCTGCTACGGTGCGCCTCCCCATGCCGGCATCGCCCCCGGCGTGGACCGCATGGTGATGCTGCTGGCCGGTGAAAGCTCTATCCGCGAGATCATCCCCTTCCCCATGAATAAGAACGCCCAGGACATCATGATGGGCGCCCCCTCCACTGTGGAACAAAAGCAGCTGGACGAGCTGCATATTGCCATCACAGCCCAGGAGGAGGAATAAACTCCCTATAACAAGCAAGAGGAGCGGACGCTGTCCGCTCCTCTTATTGCAGTAATTCATCGAATGTCCTTTTTGACAAGCACAGAAAACTCCCTCCGCCGCTGGCGAAGGGAGTTTTCTGTGTGTTTGTTAGGAGAGAGAGAAAATCACATAAGGAATGGTTCCTTTGTACAGGTAAAAGAATACCTTGTAAACATGGCGAAATCATGAAATCCGCGTGAACTTTTTGTGAACATCGCAGATTTTCAGAACTTTTTACTCTCCGCCACCGCCAACTGGTCGCAGCGGTTGTTTTTCTCGTTGGCGGCGTGGCCCTTGACCCAGTGGTAGCGCACATCGTGCCGGGCGATCAGGGGCAGCAGCTCCTGCCACAGGTCCGCGTTCAGGGCGGGCTTTTTATCACTTTTCACCCAGCCCCGCTTCTGCCAGCCGTATACCCATCCCTTGGACAAGGCATCGATGACGTATTTGGAGTCGGAATACAGCTCCACCACGCAGGGCTCCCTCAGGCACGACAGGGCCCGGATGACACCGGTAAGCTCCATGCGGTTGTTGGTGGTATCCGCCGCGCCGCCGGACAACTCCTTTTCCACGCCGTTCCACTCCAGAATCGCCCCCCACCCCCCGGGTCCGGGATTGCCGGAGCAGGCGCCGTCGGTATATATGGTTACTGTTTTCATCGCCTTATCTCGCTTCCTCCACGTCCACCACTGTCAGCCGGTCCCCGTCCACGGTGAACCGGATGTTGTACCCGGCAAAGGCCAGGCCGTACACCCGCCGGGGGTCCTCCTGATAGCGGGGCCGGGGATCTCCGGCCAGCACGCCCAGAAGCCCCTCCCGGCTGTCCGCCGGGATACGCTCCAGCAGCGACCGGGCGCAGTCCACCGTCAGCGGCGCATGGGCCAGGCCGTCAGTGAATCCTCCGGTGGCCTGGGGATGGCTGTCAGTATAGGCCAGATAGGGCTTGATGTCGAAAATCGGCGTCCCGTCCATCAGGTCCGCCCCCCGCACATGGAGCACCGGGCCCAGCTGCGGGTCCAGCTCCACCCGGTCCAGCTGCACAGAGGACAGGCCCATGGCATTGGGCCGGAAGGGCGACCGGGTGGCAAACACCCCCATACGCCGGTTTCCCCCCAGCCGGGGCGGCCGCACCGTAGGGGACCAGTCCTCCCGGACCGCCTGGGAAAACTGCCAGATCAGCCAGATGTGGGAGAAGTCCTCCAGCCCCCGAACAGCGTCCGGATTCCGGTACCCCGGCTCAAACACCACACGGCCCCTCAGCTGGGGCACCAGCCCGCTTTGTCGGGGCACGCCGAACTTCTCCGGCAGCTCCGTGCGAATGCGGGCGATGATCTTCATCTCCGTCACCGCTTCCTCCGTCCGGAATCCGTCAGGTGGGCCTTGATATCCTTGGGCAGGCGGCTCATGCGATACAGCTCTCCCGCCACGATCACCACCATGCCCACGGCAATGACCACAATGTTCTGCCACTTCACCGCCGTCAGGAACATAGCGCACAGAACCAGCAGAAGCACCCAGTTCACCCGTGCGTTGGCATACTCAATGTCCCGCAGTTCTTCGCTTTTCAGATAGATCACGCCGTCGTACTCAAACTCATTGGTGCGGCTGGGGTCATGATACAGGGTCTTGGTAAAATACTGCCACCGGGTCAGCGGGGCGTACATTTCCTTCTTCTTCCCCATCAGATCACTCCTTTTCGGTCTCCTGCTCCCGGTCCGTCAGAGCCATGGAAATGACACGGTCGCCCTCCTCCTTAAAGCGCATGACGATGACGCCCTGGGTGGCGCGGCCGGCAATGCGGATATTCTCCACTGCCGTGCGGATGAGAATGCCTGCCTCCGTCACCAGCAGCAGGTCCTCGGTACCGTCCACCACCTTGATACCCACGATGGGCCCGGTTTTTTCCGTGACCATATAGTTGCGGATGCCCAGGCCGCCCCGGGCGGTAATGCGGTATTCCTCCACCGCTGTGCGCTTGCCGTAGCCCCGCTCGGTGATAGACAGCACCGTCTTGCCGGGCACCGCCTTGGCGGCGCCCACCACATAGTCGCCCTCCCGCAGGCGGATGCCCCGGACTCCTACCGCCGTGCGGCCCATAGCCCGCACATCCGTCTCGTCAAAGCAGACAGCCTGCCCGTCGTGGGTAGCAATCAGGATACGGTCGCTGCCGTGGGTCTCCTGCACGTTGATGAGCTCGTCCCCCTCGTCCAGGGTCAGGGCCCGGATGCCGTTGTTGCGCAGATTCTTCAGGGCCGATACCTCCAGCCGCTTCACGGTGCCGTTGCGGGTGGTCATGAACAAATACAGCTGGTCGTCGCCGGTCTCCCGGAAGTGCAGCATGGCCTGGACCCGCTCGCCGGTCTCCACCTGAAGAATGTTCACGATGTTGGTGCCCTTGGCGGCCTTGCCGCTTTCAGGGATGAGATAGCCCTTCTTCTTATACACCTTGCCGGTGTCGGTAAAGAACAGAATATAGTCGTGGGTGGATGCGGTGAACACATCCACCACGGTATCCTCCTCCCGGGTGGTGATGCCCTTTTTGCCCATACCGCCCTTGCTCTGGGCGGTATATTCGCTGACGGGAGTGCGCTTGATGTACCCGTTGGCGGTGAGGGTAAAGACGCATTCCTCCTCCTCGATCAGGTCCTCGATGTCGATCTCGTCCTCCACATCCTGGATCTCCGTCTTGCGGTCGTCGCCATACTTGTCGGAGATGGCCTGCAGCTCCTCCTTCAGGATGGACTTTACCAGATTCTCATCCCCCAGCACCCGCAGATAATAGGCGATTTTCTCCTCCAGCTCCTGATACTCGTTCTGGAGCTTTTCCCGGTCCAGCCCCTGCAAAGCCTTCAGGCGCATATCCAGAATGGCCTGGGCCTGGACGTCGTCCAGACCAAAGCGCTGCATCAGGTTTTCCTTGGCATTGTCATAGCTGGTGCGGATGATATGGATGACCTCGTCAATGTTGTCCTGGGCGATCAGCAGACCCTCCAGCAGATGGGCCCGCTCCTGAGCCTTCTTCAGGTCGTATCTGGTGCGCCGGACGATGATCTCCTCCTGGAAGGCCAGGTACTCGTCGATGATGTGCCGCAGAGACAGGATCTTCGGCTGGGACTGATTCTGGACCAGGGCCAGCATATTGATGGCAAAGGAGCTTTGCAGCTGTGTCTGGGCAAACAGGCGGTTGAGCACCACCTGGGGGTTGGCGTCCCGCTTCAGCTCGATGACGATGCGCATACCGTTGCGGTCTGTCTCATCCTGAATGTTGCTGATGCCCTCCAGACGCTTATCCTCCACCTGGTCGGCCATATTCTTGATAAGCATCCGCTTGTTCACCTGATACGGAAGCTCCGTGATGATGATGCGGGTGCGGTTGTTGCCGAATTCCTCGAATTCGTGGCGGGCCCGAACCACTACCCGGCCCCGGCCGGTGGCATAGGCGGCCCGGATCCCGGCCCGGCCCATGATGATGCCCTTGGTAGGGAAGTCGGGCCCCTGAACATGCTCCATCAGATCACCCAAGGTGGCGTCGGGATTGTCCAGCACGCAGATGCACGCGCCGATGACCTCCCGCAGGTTGTGGGGCGGGATATTGGTGGCCATACCCACGGCGATGCCGGAGGAGCCGTTGACCAGCAGGTTGGGGAACCGGCAGGGCAGTACCCGGGGCTCCTTGCGGCTCTCGTCGAAGTTGGGGTCCCAGTCCACGGTGTCCTTTTCGATGTCCCGCAGCATTTCGCCTGCGATTTTGGCCAGCCTTGCCTCGGTGTAACGGTAGGCCGCCGGGGGGTCGCCATCCACGGAACCGAAGTTGCCGTGGCCGTCCACCAGCATATAGCGCATGGAGAAGTCCTGGGCCAGGCGGACCAGGGCGTCATACACGGACTCATCACCGTGGGGGTGATACCGGCCCAGCACGTCGCCCACGCAGGTAGCGGACTTCTTGAAGGGGCGGTCCGAGGTCAGATTGTCCTCGTACATGGCGTAGAGAATGCGCCGGTGCACGGGCTTCAGTCCGTCCCGCACGTCGGGCAGGGCCCGGCCCACGATCACGGACATGGCGTATTCGATATAGGATTTTTCCATCTCCGGCACCAGGGACCGCTCCACAATGTGCTGGTCCGGGTACCGCAGCTCCTCAGGGTCGTACTGTGGTTTTTTGCTCATATTTTATTCTCCTTGTGGGGATGGTAAAAATCAAAAAATGCATGCATTTTTTGATTCAATAGTCCAGATTCACCGCGTATTTGGCGTTTTTCTCGATGAACTCCTTCCGGGGCTCCACCTTTTCGCCCATCAGCACCGTAAACGTGGCGTCGGCGGCCACGGCGTCGTCCAGGGTAATGCGGCGCAGGGTGCGCTTCTCCGGGTCCATGGTGGTCTCCCACAGCTCGTGGGGGTTCATCTCGCCCAGGCCCTTAAAGCGGCTGATGTCAATTTTCACGTTGGGGTTGCCGCTGCGCATTTCGGCGGAGATGGCGTCCCGCTCCTCGTCGGTATAGGCCACCCGCTGCTGCTTGCCCCGGGTCAGCTTATACAGCGGCGGCACGGCGGAGTATACATACCCCTCCTCAATCAGGGGCCGCATAAACCGGAAGAAGAAGGTCAGCAGCAGCGTCCGGATATGGGCGCCGTCCACGTCGGCATCGGCCATGATGATGATCTTGTGATACCGCAGCCGGTTCAGGTCCAGCTCGTCGCCGATCCCGGCCCCCAGAGCCGTGATCACCGGCTGAAGCTTGTCGTTGCCGTACACCTTGTCCGCCCGGGCCTTTTCCACGTTCAGCATCTTGCCCCACAGAGGCAGGATGGCCTGGAAGCGGGAGTCCCGTCCCTGAGTAGCAGAGCCGCCTGCGGAGTCGCCCTCCACGATATAGATCTCCGTCAGTTCGGGGTTATTTTCGTTGCAGTCCCGCAGCTTGTCGGGCATGGCCGCCCCGCCCAGGGCGGTCTTGCGGCGGATGGATTCCCGGGCCTTTCGGGCAGCCTCCCTGGCCCGGTTGGCGGTCAGGGCCTTGTCCAGAATGGTCCGGGCCACCACCGGGTGCTCCTCCAGATACACGGCCAGCTGGTCGGATACCACGTTGTCCACCAGGGTGCGGATGGAGGCGTTGCCCAGCTTGGCCTTGGTCTGTCCCTCGAACTGGGCCTCCGTCAGCTTCACGGAGATCACGGCGGTGATGCCCTCCCGGACGTCCTCGCCGGAGACCTTGTCTCCCTCCTTGATCATGCCGTATTTCATGCCGTAGGCATTGAGCACCCGGGTCAGGGCCGTTTTGAAGCCCGTCTCATGCATGCCGCCCTCGGGGGTGTGGATGTCGTTGGCGAAGGACACCAGCGTCTCGTTATAGCTGTCGTTGTATTGCAGCGCCACCTCGGCGGTGCTGTCGCCCTTGGCCCCGGCCAGATAGACGACCTCCTCATGCAGCGCCGTCTTGTTGCGGTTGAGCCAGGTAACAAATTCCCGGATGCCTCCCTCGTAGCACATGGAGTCACTTTGCTCCTGGCCGGGCCGGGCGTCGGTAATGGTGATACGCAGCCCCGCATTCAGGAACGCCTGCTCCCGCATCCGGGTGTGCAGCGTTTCATAGTCATACACCAGGGTGTCGAACATCTCCGGATCCGGCTTGAAGGTAACGGCGGTGCCGGTCTGATCGGTGTCGCCCAAAATCTTCATCTCCTGGGTGATGCCGCCCCGGGAGAACTTCATCTCGTAAATTCTGCCGTCCTTCTGGACCTGCACCTCAAGCCACTGGGACAGGGCGTTCACCACGGAGGCGCCCACGCCGTGGAGGCCGCCGGAGACCTTATAGCCCCCGCCGCCGAACTTGCCGCCGGCGTGGAGCACGGTGTATACCACCTCCAGCGCCGGCCGGCCGGTCTGCTTCTGGATGTCCACGGGGATACCGCGGCCGTTATCGGTAACGGTGATGGTGTTGCCGGGGTTGATGGTAACAGTGATCTCGGTGCAGTATCCGGCCAGTGCCTCGTCAATGGCGTTGTCCACGATCTCATACACCAGATGGTGCAGGCCCGAGGCCGATGTGGAGCCGATATACATGCCGGGCCGCTTGCGCACCGCCTCCAGCCCCTCCAGAACCTGAATTTCCGAGGCGTCATAGGTGGTGTCCACGGCGGTGACTTTTTCCAGTTCGCTCATTGGATTATCTTTCCTTTCCTTGGGTCTTTCCTGTCATTCCCGGGAACCCGGTGTCTGCCGATCTCCCGGCAATGACAGGGAATTCTTTACTTCTTTTCCGCTCTTTTCACCAGCGTCTGGGTATTCAGCTGGGAAATATATACGATCTGCCGGTGATACGGATGGTCGCACACCAGAAACGACTTGGGAATGTCGTCGCACACCGGCAGCACCACGCCCTCCTGCTCCGCCTGGTCCAGAAACCGCCGGGTCTGAGCGGACTGGGACGTGATATCCAGGTCGAATATGCCGATGATGCGCCGGTCGTTGACCATGACATTCTGGCCGATATGCAGAAAGCCCATCACGGCACCTTTCCTTCCCGAACGTGATACACCCGGCCGGACAGCAGCGCATCCAGCCGGTCGTTTTCGCAGCAGGTGATGAACACCTGTCCGCCTGCAATGCGGTTGAGCACATACTCCTGCCGCCGGGGGTCCAGCTCCGACAGCACGTCGTCCAGCAGCATCACCGGATACTCTCCGATGGCGGTTTTGTGAATCTCCCGGTCCGCCAGCTTCAGACTCAGGGCCGCGGTGCGCACCTGGCCCTGGGAGCAGAAATGCCGGGCCTCCAGCCCGTTTACCGTCACGGCGATATCGTCCTTATGGGGTCCCGACAGGCACAGCCGGGAGGCCAGCTCCGCCTGATGATGCTGTGCCTGGTGCTCTGCCAGCGCCGCCGCAATGTCCGCCGCCGGACCCAATGGGTCCTCCACGGTTTTCACGGTCTGATACGACAGAGCCAGCTCCTCCCGTTCCCCGGAGCACTCCCAGTGGGCTCTCTGGGCGTGGACGGCCAGGGCCTGCACATACCGCGCCCGATAGCTGATGAGCACCGCTCCCACCTGGCACAGCCGCCGGTCAAAGTCGGGCAGGGTGTCCAGCAGCTGAGGATACTCGTCACTGTCCCGGAGGATGCGGGTCTTGTGTTCATACAGCCGCCCGTATTCCGCCAGGGCCTCGGCATACCGGGGCCGCAGCTGGCACAGGGACATATCCATGAACCGCCGCCGGGCCGCCGCTCCCTCCCGGATGAGAAACAGGTCCTCCGGCGAGAAAAACACCGTGTGCAGCACCTGGGACAGGTCGCCGCCGTTTTTGGCGGCCACACCGTTGACGGTCATCTTCCGCCGCCGTCCCCGGGTCAGCTGAATCTCCGTTTCAAATTCCCGCTCCCGGGACCGGATCTGTCCCACCAGCCTGGCCCTGTCCGTTCCGAAGCCAATAAGCTCCCGATCCGCATGGGTCCGGGGACTGCGGCCGCAGGACAGATACACAATGGCCTCCAGCAGGTTGGTCTTTCCCTGGGCATTGTCTCCATAGATCACGTTGCAGCTTTCATCAAAGGTCAGCTGCTGGCTGTCGTAATTCCGGAAGCCCTCCAGCAGCAGTCCTTCAATCCGCATACTGCACGCCGTAGCGCTGTCCCAGGGCGTCCACCACATCGCCGGGACGAAGCTTCTTGCCCCGCATGGTGCATACCTCCCCGTTGACCAGGACCTCTCCCTCCTGAACCAGCAGCTTGGCCTCGCCGCCGGTGGCGGCAGCCGCCGCCAGCTTCAGCAAATCCTGGAGCTTGATATATTCTGTAGTAATGGTAATGATTTCCATATTGACCTCGTTTTCTCACGCCTTCAGCCGTACCGGCAGCACCATATAAAGGAAGCTCTCCTCCCCATCCACCGGCACCAGCACCGCCGGAGAAATGCTGGTGTTCAGCTCCATGGTCACAGCGTCCGCCGGAGCGTAGCGCAGGGCGTCCATGAGATACCGGTTGTTGAATCCGATCTCCAGCCCGTTTCCGTCGCCGTCCAGGGGGCAGATGTCCTTGGCCTCGCCGGCGCCGGTGCGGGCAGACAGCATCACCCGGCCGTTTTCAAAAACGCAGCGCACCGGGCTCTTGAGCTTTTCGCTGATGACCACGGACACCCGGTCCAGACTGCCCAGCATGGTTTTGGTGTCCACCGTCAGCCGGATGGGATTGTTCCGGGGGATGGCGTTCTTGTAATCCAGGAAATCTCCCTCCAGGCGGCGGCAGATCAGCTGGGTGGCCCCGGCCTCAAACAGCAGGTGCCGCTTGCCCTGAATAATGGTGATCTTTTCGTCGGAATCCTCGCAGATTTTCTCCACTTCGTTCAGAGCGGAGCCGGGTGCCACGAATTTGAACGCGCCTCCCTCGGACCGGTCCAAAGGCTCCCGGCGCAGGGCCAGACGGAACCCGTCCACGGACACCACCGTCAGGTCCTTATCCCCCACCTCGAACAGAGAGCCAGTATGTACCGGGCGGCTCTCATTGGTGGACACGGCGAAGCTGGTCTGGTTGATCATAGCCTTCAGCGTCCCCTGACGAATATCCACGGAAAACTGGTCATCCACCTCAGGAAGCTCCGGGTAATCGTCGGCAGACAGGCCGATGATCTCGAAGCTGGCGTCACCGCAGGTAAGATGAACCGTCAGCTTGTCGTCAGCGTCGAACACAATAACGTCGTCGGGCATCTTGCGGATCATCTCGCCGAACAGACGGGCGCTGAGGACGATACGGCCGGGAGACTGGATCTGAGCGTCCACGCCGGTGCGGATGCCGGTCTGCATGTTGTAGCCGGACAGGGTCAGGGTGTCCCCGCCCTCCAGCAGGATCCCCTCCAGGGCCGGAATGGAGCTTTTGGCGGCCACCGCCCGGGAGGCAGTGTTGACGGCGCCTTGCAGCAGCGCCTTCTCACAGGAAAATCGAAGCATATCGAAGCGTTCCTTTCTTTCAGACTGAAAAGAGACTCCGTTCTCCAAAAGAGAACAAAAGATATCTTTATTTTAGTAACAGACGTCGTAGGGAAAATTTATGTGGAAATCTCCCAAAAGCACTGGGATCACAGAAATTTCTGTCCACACCCCTTTGGGGACAATATCCGGGGGTTTTCCACAGGAAAAGAGAGAAGCAAATACTCCACAGGTTGTCCAGGTGGAATCCACAGGGATATGTGGAAAAGAGATCATTTCTTATTGTTGATGTTGGTGGTGATCTCCTTGACCTTTTCGGCGTAGGCCGGATCGGAGCGCATCTTTTTCTCCACCTGATCCAGCGAGTGAAGCACCGTGGTGTGATCCCGGTCGCCGAACTCCTTGCCGATGTCGTTGAGGGAGAGGTTTGTCATCCGGCGGATCAGATACATGGCCGTTTGCCGGGCCTCCATCAGGTCCCGCTTGCGGCCCTGTCCCCGGACCTGCTCCTCATCCACGTCATAATACCGGCAGATGTACTCAACGATCAGGCCTGGCGACGGCACAAACTCATTGTACTTTTTCAGCATATCCTTCACGGCACGGCTGACGGCCTCGCCGTCCACCTGGTTGCCCAGCAGATCCCGATAGGCCAGCAGCTTATTCAGGGCGCCCTCGATCTGTCGAACGTTGGCGGTGAGATTTTCCGCGATAAAGCTGCTGATATCGTCGGGCAGCTGCACCCCCAGCAGGGCAGCCTTGTTTTTGATGATGGCCAGTCTCGTCTCGAAGTCCGGGGGGGCCACATCCACCATCAGACCCCATTCAAACCGGGTCTGAAGCCGGTCCTCCAACTGGGTCATCTCCCGGGGCGGACGGTCCGACGTCAGAACGATCTGCCGCCCGGATTCATACAGGGTGTTGAAGGTATGGAAAAACTCCTCCTGGGTCTGTTTTTTTCCGGCGATGAATTGGATATCGTCCACCAGCAGCAGGGTGGTCTGACGGTATTTCTCCCGGAACTCCGCATTTTTTCCCTCCCGGATGGAGGCGATCAGTTCATTGGTGAAATCGTCGCCCTTGATGTATACGATGCGGGCATCCGGCTGGCGGGAGCGGACCTGGTGGGCAATGGCATACAGCAGATGGGTCTTGCCCAGGCCGGAGTCGCCATAGATAAACAGGGGGTTATAGTGCTCCGCCGGCTTTTCCGCCACGGCGCGGGCGGCGGCATAGGCCATCTTGTTCTGGGGCCCCACCACATAGGTGCCGAAGGTAAAGGCGTCGGACTCCAGAAGGGAGCCGGGCCGGTCCGGAGCTACCCCGTGATAGGCGGACAGCTGCTGATCGTCCAGGATCTTTACCTCCAGATCCGAGGAAAAAATATCCTTCAGTGCGGCCTTGATGTGGCTCATAAAGCGCGCCTCAATGGTGCTCTTTTTGAAGGCGTTGCTGCAATGCAGCACAAAGGCGGAGTCCTCCATGGTCACCACATCCACCTCGTCGAACCAGGTATTGATGGTGGTCTCGGACAGCTGGGACCTCAGCCGGTCCAGTACGTTTTTCCACACGTCTGCGATTGAATTCAATGAAAGCGCCCCTTTCCCGCTGGTCATGCGATTTTCTCTCTTTGTTTCAGGCAAAAATACACCTCTTATTATACCAAACGGCCCCGGAAAAGTCCACACATATACTAATACTAAGTATAAAAATTTTTCCGGGCTGCTATACAGAAACCGGCAAATATGCGCTATTTTGTGGGAGAAATAACAGAATTTCTTGGCCAAAACCGGGGCCCGGCGGCAGAATGCGGCTCTTTCGTGGAAAATGCAGATTTCTGTTGACAGGGGGCCGGAAAATCTGTATAATGTTTACCATGCCGTTTTGCGGCATCCAACCTGTCAACTGCGGCCGCCGGGGACAAGTCCCCTGCCCGCCGTCGAGTATGTGCGGCAGCCTTGCTCTGCCGCCGGATCTTACAAAATGGAGGTGTCATGCAATGTTCCGTACCTATCAGCCCAAGAAGCGCCAGCGCTCCAAGGAGCACGGCTTCCGCAAGAGAATGGCCACCAGCAACGGCCGTAAGGTTCTGGCCCGCCGCCGCGCCAAGGGCCGCGCTCGCCTGACCCATTGAGGTCGCGGAAAGTGCATCGCGCATAAAGGATAGACCAGGGACGGTGGATGGGAAAACTGCCGTCCCCTTTGGCCTATGCTCATTTCAGCCGCCGCGTTGGCGGAGAAGGTGCTTGTTTTCATGGATCCAGCCGTCACGGTAAAAGAGAATTACGAATTCCGCCGCATTTACCGCAAGGGAAAATCGGCGGTTTCGCCGCAGCTGGTGATTTACTGCCAGAGGAACCGCCGGGGCCATAGCCGCCTGGGCGTTTCCGTCAGTACGAAGCTGGGCTGCGCCGTGGTGCGCAACCGCGTCCGGCGCCGCATTCGGGAGATCTACCGGCTGAACAAGGCGAAAATGCTCCCGGGCTACGACCTGATCGTGGTGGCCCGGGTCCGGGCCGTGGAAACGGATTATCAGAAGCTGGACCGCACCTATCTGCGTCTGCTGGAGCAGCTGGACCTGCTGCGGGAGGACCCGTCATGAAGCGGGCCATCCTGCGGATGATCCGCTTTTACCAGACGGCTATGTCTCCCCTGTTTCCGCCCCGCTGCCGCTATATCCCCACCTGCTCGGAATACGCACTGCAGGCGGTGGAGAAATACGGCCCTCTGCGGGGCGGCTTTCTGGCGCTGCGGCGCCTTCTGCGATGCAATCCCTTCCACAAAGGCGGGTATGATCCCGTTCCCTGAAAACCCCGTTTTTCCCACCCAACAAAATACGGAGGAAACTATCCCATGTTTGCAAAGCTCGGATACTATATCTGTGTGCCCTTTGCCTTCCTGACCCGGCTGTTCTACAGCTGGACCGGGTCCTATGGCGTGGCTCTGATCCTGTTCACCCTGGTGGTGAAGCTGGTGCTGCTGCCCTTCCAGCTCAAGAGCAAGAAGAGCATGCTGCGCATGAACCGCATGCAGGGCAAGATCAAGGATATCCAGACCCGCTACGCCAACAACCAGCAGCGTCAGCAGGAGGCCATGCAGGAGCTGTACATGAAAGAGGGCATCAACCCCATGTCCGGCTGCCTGTGGTCCATGATCCCCTTCCCCATCCTGATCGCCCTGTACTACATCATCCGTGTGCCTCTGCGGTATTTTATGAGCCTGTCCGAGTCGGTGATCGCGGAGATCACCACCCTGGCCGGCACCCTGGGCTTCACTGCGGCCGAGGGCAGTCAGGCGTATGAGCAGATTTATCTGGCCAAGTTCATCCACGAGCACTGGGCGGATTTCGCCGGGAAGTTCGATGGCCTCATCGACCTGAACTACAACTTCCTGCACATTGACCTGGCGGCTCAGCCGTCCTCTCTGTTCAGCCAGTTCCCCGGCGGCGGCTGGCCCGTCTGGGGCGCGCTGCTGCTGCCCATCATTTCCGCCGGCATCCAGTTCGTCATGAGCCTCATCACCATGCGCACCAATGGTTCTACCCCCAACGGGTCCGCCAAGACCATGATGTACTTGATGCCCCTGATGAGCCTGTGGATGGGCTATATTCTGCCCTCCGCTCTGTGCGTATACTGGATTGCCAACTCCGCCTTCTCCCTGATCCAGGAGCTGACCCTGAATAAGTATTTCAACAAGAAGCTGGACCGCGAGGAGACCGAGAAGGAAAAGGCCGCCCGTGAAAAGCGCTATGCCAAGTACCAGAAGCAGAAGGAGCTGATGGCACAGCAGCAGGCTTCCTACAACAGCGGCAAGAAGCAGAATAACCAGCAGGGCAAGAAAAAGCAGTCCTCTGGCGAGAAGAAAAAGAATCCCGGCACCAACGAAAGTGGCCGCGTGGGCCAGCGTCCCTATGCACGGGGCCGGGCCTACAACGAAAGCCATTACAATGATGACTAAGGAGTTTTGTCTATGAGTTATATCGACGTAACGGGCAAGACCGAGGACGAGGCCATCCGCAAAGCGCTGGAACAGCTGCATATGGACCGCGACGACGTGTCCGTTGAGATTCTGGAGCGGGCCAAAAGCGGCTTTCTGGGCATTGGCAGCAGCCCTGCCCGGGTCCGCGTGACCTATGGCCAGGAGGAGCCGGAGGCTCCCGCCGCGCCGGTCCAGCCGGAAAAGAAGCCGGAGCCCAGACCCCAGCCCAGACCCCAGCCCAAGCCGGAGCAGCCCAAGACCAGGAAGCCGGAGCCTCCCAAGGCTCCCGTCAAGGCCCCTGAGCCTCCCAAGGCTGCCCAGGCCCCCGCTGCCGCCCCGGAGCAGTCTGTCCTGGACGACAACGCCCGGCGCATTACCGAGTTCCTGACGGGCCTGCTGGAGCATATGGACAGCCCTGCCCAGGTGCAGGTCACGGAGACGGAAAAGGGCCGCTACAGTGTGGTGCTGGAGGGACAGAAGCTGGGCCAGCTGATTGGCCGCCGGGGCGAGACCCTGGATGCTATCCAGCAGCTGACCAACTACGCCGTCAATTCCGGCCGGGAAAAGCGCATCCGCGTCCATGTGGATGCCGAGAATTACCGGGCCAAGCGGGAACAGAGCCTGGAGTCTCTGGCCCGCAAGGTGGCTGCCAAGGTCACCAGGTATCGCCGCAGCGTCACTCTGGAGCCCATGAATGCCTATGAGCGCCATGTGATCCACGCCGCCCTGCAGGATGTCCCCGGTGTCAATACCTACTCTATTGGCTCGGAGCCCAACCGCCGTGTGGTGGTGTCCTACGACCGCGACAAGCGGTGATCCGTCTGATCCGGTGCTGACTGGCAAAAGAAAAAATAAATGCACGGCCGCGGCCGTGCATTTATTTTGTCCGTTTACCGGATGGCGGTGACGGTGTAGCCCTTGTCCTCCACGGTGCGGCGCAGGATGTCGTCCTCCACCGGGCCGGTGAGAGTCACCACAGCGGTGCCGGTCTGGTGGCTCACCTGAGCCTCCTGAACCTGGGGCAGAGCCTCCAGGGCGGTGCGAACGGTGGCCTCGCAGTGGGGGCACATCATGCCCTTGATCTCCAGTGTCTTTTCCATAGCTTGTTCCTCCTTGATCTCGTTGTTCAGATGATTGGTTCTCTTATGATCGTGCCGGTTATCCCGGAGCTTGAACAGATTCAGCCGCAGGGCGTTGGACACCACGCAGAAGCTGGAAAGGCTCATGGCTGCCGCGCCGAACATAGGATTCAGCGTCAGCCCCAGGGGGATGAACACCCCGGCGGCCAGGGGTATGCCGATGGCGTTGTAGAAAAACGCCCAGAACAGGTTTTCGTGGATGTTCCGCAGGGTGGCCCGGCTGAGCCGGATGGCGGCTGGCACGTCCGGCAGACTGCTGTTCATCAGCACCACGTCCGCCGCGTCGATGGCCACGTCGGCTCCCGCGCCGATGGCGATGCCGGTGTCGGCCCGGGTCAGGGCCGGTGCATCGTTGATGCCGTCGCCCACCATGGCCACCTTGCCCCGCTGCATCAGGCGGCGGATGGCGGCCTCCTTGCCCTCCGGCAGCACCCCGGCGATGACCTGATCCACCCCGGCCTGGGCCCCGATGGCCCGGGCGGTGTGCTCGTTGTCGCCGGTGAGCATCACCACATGGATGCCCATATTCCGCAGCTCCCGGACTGCCTGTGGGCTGTCCTCCTTGATGACATCCGCCACGGCGATGATGCCCAGCAGCCGGTCATCCAGCCCGAAGAACAGGGGCGTTTTCCCCTGCCGGGCCAGCTCCTCCGACTGGGCCTGCAGCTCCGGGGAAACGGCGGCCTTTTCCGCCGTATAGGCGGCGCTGCCGCCCCACAGGGGCCGGCCCGCCAGCCTGGCTGTCAGCCCGTTGCCGGGCAGAGCCTGGAAATCCGATACCTCCGGGGCCGTCAGGCCCTCCGCCCGGTCCAGTACAGCCCGGGCCAGGGGATGCTCGCTTTTCTGCTCCAGGGCCAGGGCATAGGTCAGCAGCTCCTGCTCCGTGACGCCCTCCGCCGGAAGGATATCCGTCACCCGGGGCTGACCGCTGGTGATGGTGCCGGTTTTGTCCAGAGCCACGATCTGCACCCGGCCCGTTTCCTCCAGGGAAGCGGCAGTCTTGAACAGGATGCCGTTTTTGGCGCCCAGGCCGCTGCCCACCATAATGGCCACAGGAGTGGCCAGGCCCAGGGCACAGGGGCAGCTGATGACCAGAACGGAGATGCCCCGGGCCAGGGCGTAGCCTACCGGGTGGCCCAGCAGCAGCCACACCGCCGTGGTCACCGCGGCGATGGAGATCACCGCCGGAACGAACACGCCGGATACCTTATCGGCGATCTTGGCAATGGGGGCCTTGGTGGCGGCGGCGTCGCTGACCATGCGGATGATCTGGGACAGGGTGGTATCCTGGCCCACCCGGGTGGCCCGGCAGCGGAGATAGCCGGACTGGTTCACTGTGGCGGCGGACACTCCGTCGCCGGGAGCCTTGTCCACCGGGATGCTCTCGCCGGTGAGGGCGGACTCATTAACGGCGCTGGAGCCCTCCAGCACCACGCCGTCCACCGGGATGCTCTCCCCCGGCCGGACGGCGAACTCGTCCCCCTGCTGCACCTGCTCCACCGGCACCTCTGCTTCCTTGCCGTCCCGGATAACGGTGGCAGTCTTGGGGGCCAGCCGCATCAGGCTTTTCAGGGCGTCGGTGGTCTTGCCCTTGGACCGGGCCTCCAGCATCTTGCCCACGGTGATCAGAGTCAGGATCATGGCGGCGGACTCAAAGTAGAAGTCCATCATGCAGCTCATGACGGCGGCCTCATCCCCCCGGACCTGGGCGGCAGTCATGGCAAACAGGGCATAGGTGCTGTAGCCGAAGGCTGCCGTGGCCCCCAGGGCCACCAGGGTGTCCATATTGGGAGCCCGGTGCCACAGGGCCTTATAGCCGCTGATGAAGAACTTCTGGTTGATGACCATGATGATCACCGTCAGCAGCAGCTGGGTCAGCCCCATGGCCACATGGTTGTTGTCGTAAAACGGCGGCAGGGGCCAGCACCACATCATGTGGCCCATGGAAAAGTACATCAGCACCAGCAGAAAGCCCACGGACCAGATAAGCCGCCGCCGGATACGGGGAGTCTCGCGGTCCTCCAGCTGCTGCTCGCCGGCGCTGGGAGACGACTGGGCCGCGCCCTTTTCCGACGCGCCGTAGCCCGCCGCCTCCACGGCGGCAAGGATGGCGGAGGGCTCCGCCGTGCCCTCTACGCCCATGGAATTGGTCAAAAGGCTCACAGAGCATGACGTGACGCCGGGGACCTTCCCCACCGCCTTTTCCACCCGGGCCGAGCAGGCGGCGCAGCTCATGCCCGTAACATTGTATTGCCTCATGGGGATCACTCCTATTTCATCAGCTTTTGCAGGGTGGCCACCAACTCGTCGATGACCTGGTCCTTGCCGTCCCGGATGTCCTGGGCCACACAGGTGCGGATATGGCTGGCCAGCAGTTCCTTGTTGAAGGCATTGATGGCCGCGTTCACCGCCGCCGCCTGAACCAGAATGTCGGGACAGTACGCCCCGGCCTCCACCATGCCCCGGATACCCCGGATCTGGCCCTCAATGCGGTTGAGCCGGTGGATCAGGCGCTTGTATTCCTCCGGCGAGCGCTCCTTTTTCCGTTGGGAGCAGTGGCAGCAGTCGTGTTGTTCCATAGTATTCCCGCCTCACTTCGTATGCAATATACCCCATAGGGGTATATTTATCCTATACCCCTATGGGGTATTTGTCAAGCAATTTTTTTCACCCATAAACAAATCCCCGTAACCATTGCGGTTACGGGGATTTTCTCTGGCGCAGTGGGAGGGATTTGAACCCTCGTGCCGCTTTTGACGACAACACGATTTCCAGTCGTGCTCGTTATGACCACTTCGATACCACTGCATATTCTTGCTGTGACAACAGCATTGACTATTATAGCAAATTTTCCGGGATTGTCAAGTGGAAAAACCATAAAAACCGCAAAAATCCTTGCGGCACGGGCATTCTCACTGATAGAGGGGGCAAAGAGGAGGCGCGGCCCTCGCCGCGCCTCCTCCCTGATACCGTTCCGCAGTCCGGAAAAGGATGCTCAGACTCTCTCCATAGCCTCCCGGAAGTCTCTCTGATCGGTGAAGATCTCCTGCTTGTAAGGATTCTTCTTCTGGGCCTTGGCCCGCTTGATGATGCTGGCCAGGATCACCACGTTCACCACCAGTGCCACAATGGAGACCACGCCCTGGGCGGTGGGATTGGCGGCGGTGGGCCGGACGGCGGGGTTCATAAAGCCGTCGGCATAGACGGAGGTGATGGTGGAGAACACGCTGTTGTCCTGGAACAGGGGGAACACCTGGGCAAACATGCACCACAGGGCCAGGGTGTTGGCCCGGTTCTGGATCCAGCCGCCCTTGTTCCAGAAGTGGTTGGCAAAGGTGGGGGCCAGCAGCAGGGCCAGGCCGCAGTACCAGGAGTGGGTGGGCAGGCAGTTGTAGGTATACTCGAAGTTCCACAGGTCATAGGCCAGGATGTAGCACCAGGTCATGTCGGGCCACAGCATGTCCTTCTGATCCTTGGAGGAGTAAATGCCCCACCAGGCGGTCATGCAGAAGATGTTGACGATACCGGCAATGCCGTTGACCCAGTTCCACCAGCCGCCGTACAGCCACACGTTTTCGGAGGACAGCCACCAGCGGTCGCCGAACTCCTTCAAAGCCGCGGCGCCGTGGATGGCGGACTCAAAGTCGCTGGCCACGGCGATGAGAATGTTGATGGCCACGATGGCAAAGGGGAACACCTTGAACCACTCCGTCTTGCCGATGCTCCACTTGTACTTGAGCATCATGAAGCCGATGCACCCGGCGGTGGCGGCGTACAGCTTGGCATAGTGGAACCAGCTGTTCATATTGGTGTAGGTCTGGTTGTTCAGGGCCCATTCCGCGCCGGCCCGTGCGCCGATGGCGATGGCGATGAAATACACCGTCAGCGCAGCGGGCAGCACCAGAAAGCAGATGATGCCGCCGGCTTTGGTGCGGCGGGCGAATTCGTTGGCCAGCACCAGCCCGGTAAACACCAGCACAAAGCCCAGCAGCTGGTACAGGGCGGTCTCGCCATAGATCTGGAATAACATGTCCATTCCTCCTGTGTTTTCTGTGATTTTTCTCCTGATTTAACTGTAAGAACGTTTCCGTCCACGCCGCCAATATACCATATCGCCCTGCGGAAAGTCAATGAACAATGGGAATAAAATGTTAAAAACCGGCCCCCGCTTTGAAAACGGGGGCCGGGGTTATATGCTTTGCGTTACTGCTTGGCCTTGGTGTCCACGATCTGGCGGAGCTTGGCGGAGAAGTCCGCCAGGGTCATGGCGCCCAGGTCCTCGCCGGTGCGGGTACGGACGGAGACGGTGCCCGCCTCCATATCCCGGTCGCCCACCACCAGCATGAAGGGGATCTTCTCCAGGGTAGCCTCCCGGATCTTCTTGCCGATCTTCTCGTTGCGGCCGTCCACCTCCACCCGGAAGCCCTGCTGCCGCAGCTGGTCCGCCTGCTGGGCACAGTAGTCGGCGGCCCGGTCGGTAATGGGCAGGAAGCGGACCTGCTCGGGCATCATCCAGGTGGGCAGCGCCCCGGCGTACTCCTCGATCAGATACGCCAGCGTCCGCTCATAGCAGCCCAGGGACGTGCGGTGGATGATATACGGCAGGGCCTTGTTGCCATTTTCGTCGATATAGTACATGCCGAAGCGCTGGGCCAGCAGCATATCGATCTGGATGGTGACCAGGGTGTCCTCCTTGCCGAACACATTCTTATACTGGATGTCCAGCTTGGGTCCGTAGAAGGCGGCCTCGTCGATGCCGATGGAATAGTGAACGTCCAGGTCGTCCAGGATCTTGGCCATGGTGCTCTGGGCGTGCTCCCACTGCTCCGCCGTGCCCTCATACTTGTTGTGGGGGTTGCTGGGATCCCACTGGGAGAACCGGAACGTGCACTTATCCAGCAGGCCCACGGTGCCCAGGCAATACTTGGCCAGGGCCAGGCAGCCCTTGAACTCCTCCTCCAGCTGGTCCGGGCGCAGCACCAGATGACCCTCGGAGATGGTAAACTGGCGGACACGGATCAGGCCGTGCATCTCGCCGGAGTCCTCGTTGCGGAACAGGGTGGACGTCTCGCCCAGGCGCATGGGCAGGTCGCGGTAGGACCGCTGCCGGTTCAGATACACCTGATACTGGAAGGGGCAGGTCATAGGCCGCAGGGCAAAGCACTCCTTGGTTTCGTCATCGGGGTCGCCCAGAACGAACATGCCGTCCAGATAGTGGTCCCAGTGGCCGGAGATCTTATAGAGCTCCCGCTTGGCCATCAGGGGAGTCTTGGTCAGCAGATAGCCCCGCTGCTGCTCCACGTCCTCCACCCAGCGCTGCAGCAGCTGGATGACCCGGGCGCCCTTGGGCAGCATGATGGGCAGGCCCTGACCGATGCAGTCCACGGTGGTGAAATACTCCAGCTCGCGGCCCAGCTTGTTGTGGTCCCGCTTCAGAGCATCCTCCCGCTCCTTCAGATATGCGTCCAGCTCCTCCTTTTTGGGGAAGGCCACGCCGTAAATGCGCTGGAGGGTCTGGCGATTGCTGTCGCCCCGCCAATAGGCGGCGTTGCAGGCGGTCAGCTTGATGGCGTTGCCCTTGATGCGGCCGGTGGAGTCCAGATGGGGACCGGCGCACAGGTCCACGAACTCGCCCTGCTTATAGAAGGAGATGTGTGCATCGGCGGGCAGGTCGTTGATGAGCTCCACCTTATAGGGCTCCTCCCGCTCCTCCATATATTTCAGAGCCTCCTCCCGGGGCAGCTCAAACCGCTCCAGCTTCAGCTTTTCCTTGCAGATCTTCCGCATCTCGCCCTCGATCTCGGCCAGGTCGTCCTGGGTGAAGGCAAAGGGCGCGTCCAGATCGTAATAGAAGCCGTTTTCAATGCTGGGGCCGATGGCCAGCTTTACTTCCGGGTGCAGGCGCTTGACGGCCTGGGCCAGCACATGGGAGCAGGTATGCCAGTACGTCCGGCGGTATTCCTCGTTTTCAAACGTGTACTTGTTTTCTTCGCTCATGGTGATTCCTCCTTGAAATTGGGGTCAGGAAATAAAAAATCCCCGCCCCTGATGATGCTTCAGGGGTGAGGTAATTGGTATTACTCCACGGTTCCACCCTGCTTACGGGACAGCGTCCCGTCGCTCGTAGCTCCTCTGTAACGGGAGGGCCCGGTCCGGCCTACTGGGGGATATGCCCGTTGGGCGGACGGCTCGGAGGCGGTACGCGTCCTGCTTTCAGCCGGGGCCCTTGCACCAGAATGGGTCCCTCTCTGCTGCCTGCCGCAGGCGGCTTCCTCGTCAGTGCCTTTTGTTACCCTGTAATATAGCACGCCCTGTCCCGGTTGTCAACGGGAAATTCCCGGGACAAACGCGGGACAGGGCGGGACGCTCAGCCGACCATCCGGATCAGGCCCCACACGCCCATAACGCCGTAAAACAGGGCGAAAACGATCAGTACGGCGTTGACCACGCCGTCCAGCTTGGAGGCCTTGGGCGCGGGATAATCCTTGCGGATGAAATACAGCGCGCCGCAGGAGATGCCCAGCAGCAGAGTGGTCAGGTTGTTCAGCAGCGGGTTGTCCTGCAGCGACGGAACCGCCAGCCGCAGGATCAGGGCTGCCACCAGAATGCCGAACAGGATACCCAGGGTGACCTTGACCTTGGTGGGCCAGGCGGCCTTCTGAGGGGCCTGACTCTGGGCCTGGCGGGCGGCGGTGGCGGTGGTCTTATAGTCGCTGTTTTTCCGGGTGCGCTTGCCGCGGTTGTTTTTGGCCAGCTCCTTGCTGTGGGTCCGGCTCAGGTTCTTGTTGTTCATGGGGTTAACTGCCATATACTTCTTCTCCTTCTACAGGCAGATCACAAAGGTGTCTGCGTATGATATCCAGTGCGTTGCTGGCGGCCAGGAGCCGGATGCGGGCCCGGTCACCGCCCAGGGTCAGATGCCGGACCAGGGAACCCCCCTGCCAGCTCAGCCCCACATATACGGTGCCCACGGGGTTGCCCCGGTCGTCGCCGTCTGGCCCGGCCAGACCGGTGACGGACACCGAAAGGTCGCTGCCGGTGACACGGCGGACGCCCTCCGCCATGGCCCGGGCCACCGGCGCGGATACCGCGCCGTATCGGTCCAGCAGGTCCCGGGGCACGCCCAGCACCCCGGCCTTCACGCCGTTGGTATAGGACACCACGCCGCCCAGAAACGCGGCGGAGGCTCCGGCCACGTCCGTCAGCCGCTTGGCGATGAGGCCGCCGGTGCAGCTCTCTGCGGCGGAGAGAGTCAGCCCCTGCTGCCGCAGCCGGGTCAGGACCACCTCCTCCAGGGAGGAAACGTCCACGCCGTACAGATAGTCTCCCAGCCGGGAGCGGACGTCCCGGAACAGAGGGGCCATGCGCTCCTGGCAGTCGTCGTCGCTGCCGCCCTTGGCCGTCAGCCGCAGCATCACCTCGCCGGGCTTGGCGTAGGGGGCCAGGGAGGGGTTCTGCGCGCCGTCCATCAGGTCGCCCAGCAGCTCCTGGACCTGGGGCTCCGTCAGACCGAACACATGCAGGTCGCGGCTGCGGATAACGCCGCCGCTCTGGCCCCGGAGCCAGGGCAGCACCGCGTGCTCCGCCAGATAGCGGCACTCGTGGGGCACCCCCGGCAGCAGCACCGCCGTGACGCCGCCCGCCGTGAGCATGCAGCCCGGGGCAGTGCCCACCGGGTTGTGCAGCACCGTGCAGCCCTGCGGCAGCATAGCCTGCTGCCGGTTGCAGGCGGGCATGGGACGGTGGAACACACGGTCAAAATATTGCTGAATTTCCTCCATGACCTCCGGGTGGTATTCCAGGGCCAGGCCGAACACGCCGGCCACCGTCTCCTTGGTCATGTCGTCATAGGTGGGGCCCAGGCCGCCGGTGAACACCAGCAGGTCGCAGCGGGACCGGGCAGTCTCCACCGCCGCCCGCAGACGCTGGGGGTTGTCCCCCACGGCGGTGTGGTACAGCACGTTGACCCCGGCCGAGGCCAGCAGCTGCGACAGAAACTGCGCGTTGGTGTTGGCAATATTGCCCAAAAGCAGCTCGGTGCCCACGGCAATGATCTCCGCCTGATGGGGCATGGTATCACATCCTTTTCGTTGGGGTGTCGGGGGGTATTGCTGGAGAGGAAAACGCCGAAGCGCCGCCCCTTGGCTCCCCCCTCGGGGGAGCTGTCGGCGCAGCCGACTGAGAGGGGAAATGCGAACAGATGGATCATACCATTCAGAAGCCCCTACAGGCCCTCTCAGTCACCTTCGGTGACAGCTCTCCCGGAGGGAGAGCCAAGTAGGGGCCGCCGGGGACGTCGGCCCCTACAGGGGGTCGGCTGGCGGTGTTTTGTGGGGGCGGACGGCTCTGCCCGTCCTTACGGCTGATCCACAGGCGGCGCATGGCTCAGCGGAGCTTGACCACTTCCCGGCCCTCCATGGCCCGGCGGACCAGACCCTCCACGTCCAGGGCCTGCTCCATCTCCCGGACCTCCTCCACGTGGGGGCGGGTCTTGGGATGGCGGGGGGTGAACACGGTGCAGCAGTCCTCATAGGGCAGGATGGAGGTTTCAAACGTGCCGATGTGCCGGGCGATGCGGACGATCTCCTCCTTGTCCATGCCGATGACGGGCCGCAGCACCGGCAGGTCCGTCACGTCGCCGCTGACGGCCAGGGCATCCATGGTCTGGCTGGCCACCTGGCCCAGGCTCTCGCCGGTGACCAGGGCCCGGCAGTTCAGGTCCCGGGCCAGGGCATCAGCCAGGCGCATCATGAACCGCCGCATGATCAGGGTGAAGTGGTCCTCCGGGCAATTGCGGCGGATCTCCTCCTGGATCTCGGCAAAGGGGACAATGGTGACATTCAGCCGCCCGCACCAGGGCACCAGCTCCCGGGCCAGCTGAAGAACCTTCTCCCGGGCCTGCTCACTGGTATAGGGGGGCGAGGCAAAGTGGATCATCTCCAGCTCCACGCCCCGCTTGGCGATCATGTAGCTGGCCACCGGCGAGTCGATGCCGCCGGACAGCAGGCTCACGGCCCGGCCGCCCATGCCGATGGGCAGGCCGCCTGCGGCAGGCTCCGCCGGGGCGTGGACATACGCCGCCTCCTCCCGGACCTCTACATACACCGTCAGGTCCGGGTGGTGAACGTCCACCGTCAGGTGGGGGAAGGCCTCGTGCAGGTGGCCGCCTACCCACTGGCTCAGCTGGATGGAGGTCATGGGGAAGGTCTTGTCTGCCCGCTTGCTCTCCACCTTGAAGCTCCGGGCCGCTGTCAGGGCGCTGCTCAGATAGGTCTTGGCGGTGTCCAGAATGGCCTCCTTTTCCTTGGCACAGGGCAGGGCCCGGGCCACGGCGATGATACCGAACACCCGCTTGCAGGCGTCATACGCCCCGTCCAGGTCGCAGGCCTCCCCGGCAGGCTCCACATAGATGGTGCTCTGCTTGGAATAGACCCGGAACCTGCCGAACCGGGCGGTGCGGCGGCGGAGGTTGGACATGAGCTTCATTTCAAAGCTGCGGCGGTTCAGGCCCTTCAGGACCACCTCGCCCAGCTTGCACAGGATCATTTCGTGCATGGGGTTTCTCCTTAATATATAGGTTCATGAGGACGGCTCCGGCGGCGCAGTCCGCCCGGGCCGGTTATCCTTCCGTTTTTTATTATAGCGTGTTTCCCCGGTTATTTCAACAGATTGCTGCTGCGGTACTGAATGGCCTCAGCCAGGTGGGCGGCCTCGATGCGCTCGCTGCCGTCCAGGTCGGCGATGGTGCGGGCCATGCGGAGAATGCGGTCATGACTGCGGCCCGTCAGGCCCAGCCGGTCGAAGGCCCCCTTCATGAGCCGCTCCCCCGCCTGGTCCAGCAGGCAGTATTCCCCGATCATGGCGGGGGTCATATAGGCGTTGCAGCTGACGGCGGTGCCGGCAAAGCGGCGCTTCTGGATATCCCGGGCGGCGTTGACCCGCTGCCGGACCTGGGCCGACGTCTCGGGCTTCTCCCGGCGGCGCATGGCCTCGTACTCCACCGACGGCACCTCGATGTGCATGTCGATGCGGTCCAGCAGGGGGCCGGAAATGCGGCGCATGTAGCTCTCCACCTGGCTTTCCGAGCAGGTGCAGCGGCCGGAGGGGTGGCCGTACCACCCACAGCGGCAGGGGTTCATGGCGCACACCAGCATGAACCGGCTGGGCAGGGTCAGGGACCCGGATACCCGGGTGATGGTCACCACCCCATCCTCCAGAGGCTGGCGCAGAGTCTCCAGGGCGGTTTTGTCGAACTCCGGCAGCTCATCCAAAAAGAGGATGCCGTTGTGGGCCAGGGAGATCTCCCCGGGCCGGGGCACGGTGCCGCCGCCGGACAGGGACACGGGAGAGGCCGTATGGTGGGGGCTGCGGAAGGGCCGCCGGGTCACCAGGGGGGGGGACCTGTCTCTTATACACATCTGACGCTGCC
>ERZ1027181.15-NODE-15-length-71713-cov-11.291747_pt1 | contig 71713 bp, 50 predicted proteins | sample MGYA00519247_ERZ1027181 | MGnify/ENA primary metagenome ERZ1027181 (study PRJEB26926, sample SAMN06164415) | human gut metagenome | biome: ENVO:00009003; feature: ENVO:2100002; material: ENVO:00002003 | host: Homo sapiens | place: USA | collected 2012 ...
CGCCCTTCTTCACGGTGACGCCGCAGGTCTTGCAGACCTCATCGCCGGTGTAGCCGTCCTCGGTGCAGGTGGCGGGCTTGGCACCCACCAGCTGGGTGTCGTGGCCGGTGGCGGGGATGACCTCGCCCTTGGTGATGACTTCGCCGCAGACCTTGCAGACCTCATCGCCGGTGTAGCCGTCCTGGGTGCAGGTGGCGGGCTTGGCGTTCTTCAGCTCGGGGTTGTGGCCCACCAGCTCCAGAGCGGCCAGCAGGGTACCATAGTTGTACACCAGCTCCTTCTGGGCATCGGTAAGGGCGTTGTACTCAGCCAGCAGCTGACGCAGGTAAGCCTCGTCCTCCTTGGTCAGGTTCTCGATGGGCTTGAGGGCCTCGATCTTCTTGATGAGCTCCAGCACCGCCATTTCATCGGCGTTGTTGGGGTCGGCATCAATATACAGATACCCGATGGCAGCGGGGCCGGTCTGGCCGGACAGGCTGTAGGCCGTGACACGGTAGGCATAGGTCATGCCGAAGTGCAGGGCGGTGGTATCGGTATAGGTGCAGGCGGTGAGATTCTCCGCCAGGGTCTCGAAGCCATCGAACAGCCAGGTATCCTGGGTGTCGTCCTGGATGTGGACCGCAACGCTGCGCTCCACCTTATAGACGATATCCTCGGCATTGGACTGCTTGGCGGCGGTCCAGGTCAGCAGGGCGTTGCGGACGCCGGTCTCCGTCACGGTGAGATCCGTGGGCGTGAAGTAGCTGGCATCCATGACGTTGACGCTGCCGTTCTCGGTGTTGAAGTACTTGTCCCAGACATAGGCGGTGTAGCCCACAGCGCCCTGGGGATAGTACAGGTTCAGGCCCCAGTCGTTGTACACGAAGCCGCTGGTGGTGGTGGTGCCCCACAGGCCCACGAAGTTGGCGTACAGGGCCACGTTGGCATAAGCGCCGGTCAGGGACACGGTGGTCTCCAGCAGAGGAGCGGTCATGCCGTTGAAGTAGTAATCCTTCAGGTTGGTGCAGGCGAAGAATCCCTTGGGACCGATACGCTCCAGGGTGGTGGGGAGGCTGACGCTCTTGAGGTGCTCGTTGCCGGCGAAGGCGCTGCCGCCCACGCGGACGGTGCCCTCGGGGATGCGGTAGCTCTCCGCCGTGCGGCCCTCGGGATAGCAGCGCAGGTTCGTGCCGTTCTTATCGAACAGGACGCCGTCCACGCTCTTGAAGTACAGGGAGCCGTCGGCCACGAAGATGTTCTGCAGGTTCACGCAGTCGGTGAAGGCATTGACGGTGTTGCTGACGCCGCAATCCTGGATGGAGGCGGGCAGAGTCAGCTCCGTCAGAGCCTCGCAGCCCACAAAGCCGCGGCTGGGCACAGCCGTCAGGGACTTGGAGAGGGTGACATTCTTCAGGGCGTCGTTGTAAGCCAGCGCGCTGCCGCCCATCTCGGTGACGGTGTCGGGAATGACAATGGTCTCCAGACCGGTCTTGGAGATGGCGCTGGCGCCGATGCTGGTCAGGCCATAGGGCAGACGCAGGCTGGTCAGATCGGGACAATTGTAGAAGGCGTAGGCGCCGACGGTCAGCCCATTGGCGGAATCCTCGAAGTAGATCTCCTCAATCCTGGAGCTGGAGAAGGCATAGGTGCCCACCTTGGTGACGCTGGCAGGAACGACGACCTTCTTGAGGCTGGTGTTGTTCTGGAACATCTTATCGGGGATCTCCGTCATGGTGGAGGGCAGGGTGAACTCGGTGGTCTCATTGCCCTGGGGCCAGATGTAGATCTCGCCGGTGTCCTTGAGCATCACGATGCCGTTGGAGGACACATAAGCGGCATTGCCGTCGGCCACGTTGATCTTCTTCAGGCCGCTGGCCAGATAGAAGGCATCCTTGGCCAGGCTGGTGACGGAGGCGGGGATGCTGACCTCGGTGATATAGGCGGTCTTGTTGTAGTTCAGGTAAGCAAACGCCTTGCTATCGATGGATTGCAGGGTGTCGGGGAAGGCCAGCGTCCGGGCCTCATAGGGCTGATAGAAGGCGCTGTTGCCGATGGACTCCAGTTGGGTGCCGGAGAAGTCCAGATTCTGGAGCTTCCGGGCATAGTAGAAGGCCTGCTTGCCGATGGTCTTCAGCTGAGAGGGCCAGTTGATGGTCTCCAGCACCATGCAGTTATAGAAGGCGCGCTCACCGATGGAGGTGACGTTGTCGCTGAGCTTCACGGTCTTGACGGCCTTGGCGTTGTAGAACGCGCGCTCGGGGATGACGGTGAGGCTGCCGCAGTCGATGGAAGCGGCGGCGTTGCAGTCATAGAACGCGGAGCCGCCCAGGGAGGTGACGGACTGGGGAATGGTGATGGCCTTCAGAGCCTTCCAGCCGTAGAAGGCGTTGGAGCCGATGGAGGTCAACCCCTCCTTCAGGGACAGGGCGGTGGCCTTGGCGCAGCCGCGGAAGGCGTAATCGCCCACGGTCTCCACGGTGGCGGGCAGGTCCACAGCCGTCAGCGCGGAGCAGTTGCTGAACGCATAGGCAGGTACGGAGGTAAGGCTCTGGCCGAAGGCCACGGTCTTGAGCGCGGAGCAGCCGTCGAAGGCGTGCTCACCCAAGGTGGTGAAGCCATCGGGCAGAGTAATGGACGTCAGCTTGGTGCAGCCCTGGAAGGCGGCGGTGCCGATCTTCTTGAGGCTGGCAGGCAGCGTGACGGACGTGATGGTGGTTTTCTTATAGAACAGGTAGTCGCTGATGGCCTCCACGCCGTCGGGGACGGTGTAGGAGGTGCCCTTGAAGTCCTGGGGCAGGCTCACCAGGACCTTGCCGCCGCCGGCCAGCAGGGTGCCGTCCTCGGTCCGCTGGAGGGAAGCGCCGTCCTCGATGACATAGCCCTCAAAGGCGGGGCAGCTGACAAACGGGGTCAGACCGAAGGACAGGGTCTCGGCCTTGTAGGAGGCAGGGAAGGTCAGGGTCTTGAGGTTGGAGCAGCCCTGGAAGGCCCTCTCGCCGATGAAGGTGACGTTGTCGGGAACAATGAAGTTCACCAGCGCGGTGCAGCCCTGGAACATCTGCTTGCCGATGGTGGTCAGCTTGGGGGCCACAAAGGTGGTCAGGTTCAGGCTGTTGTAGAACGCGGAATCCAGGCCCTGGGGATCGCCCAGCACGGTGATGGTGGTCACATTGCTGCGGGCAAAGGCGTTGGTGCCGACGAAGGTCAGGCTCTCGGGGATGGTCATCTCCTCCAGACCGGCGCAGCCGGCAAAGCAGCTGGTGCCCACGGAGGTGACGTTGCTCAGGTCGGGCAGCGCCTTCAGGCTCTTGCAGGTGAAGAACGCCGTCTTGGGCAGCTCGGTCAGGTTCTTGGACAGCTTCACGGAGGTTACAGCCGTGCAGTTGGCGAACTGGTCGCCGTTTGCGTCCATAGAGGTGACGGTGTCGGGAATGGTGATGCTGGTCAGGGCAAAGCCATTATAGAACAGGCCGGCGCTGAGGCTGGTGACGCCGTCGGGGATCACCAGGTCGCCCTCCAGGGCCTCGCAGAAGTAGAACGCCTTGACGCCGATGGAGGTCAGGCCCTTGGGCAGGACGCCGTCATCGGTGTGGCCCAGCGTCTTCAGGTTCTTGCAGTAGTAGAACGCGCCCTCGTTGATGACCTTCATCGTCTCAGGCAGGCTGACGCTCTGCAGGTTGTCGCAGTCATAGAACGCACGGTAGTCGATCTGCTCCAGGCTGTCGGGGCAAATGACGTTGAGAATGTAGTCGTTGTTCTTGAAGGCGTTCTCCCCGATGACGCGGACGCCGTCGGGAATGGTGACGGTGCTCTCGGAGCCGCTGTAGCTGACCAGGGTGTCGCCCACGATGTTGAAGGTGCCGGCGCCGCTGGCCTCGTTGACGGTGACGGCCAGATCATAGGTGGCGGTTCCGTTCTTGGCCTTGGCGGTGACGGTGGCGGTACCGGCCTTGTGGGCGGTAAGCTTGGCGTACTGGGTCAGCTGGTCGCCCTCGCCGTTGGGCTCAACGGTGACCACGGACTCGTCGGAGGAGGTCCACTCCAGGGTCAGGTCGGTGGCATAGAAGGGCGAATAGCCATACAGCCGGACATTGGTATAGGTGGTGTCAGGCAGCATGGTCACGGAGGAGGTGTTCAGCAGGAATTCGCTCATGGGAACATCCGCGCCCACCTCGTCGGTGACGGTGATCTGGCACTGGGCCTTCACGTCGGTCCAGACGGAGGACTTGACGGTGATGGTGGCGGTGCCGGGAGCCTTGGCGGCCACGATGCCGCCCCGGACCTCGGCCACGCTGGAATCGGAGGAGCTCCACACCAGATTCTGGTCGGTGGCGTCGTCGGGAGTCACAGTGGCGTTCAGCTGGACATAGCCCTTCTGGGGCAGGGTCACAGCGGTCTGGTCCAGGGTGATCTGGGTGACGGGATTGTCAGCCAGCTTTACGCGGTAAGCGCACTGGTTCAGCGCATAGTCATAGGCCACCACATAGAAGGTACCATTCAGGAGCTTCTGATAGAAGTCCGTGACGTCGAAGGTGTAGGTATACTCCTCGTAGGCCCGGGGAGAGGTACCGTCGGCCTTCAGGGCGGGGATGATGCCGTCGTAGTAGTTGGAGCCAAGGCTCATTTCCTTCTTGCCGTTGTTGACGTTGGTCTTCCATTCGGTGGAGTACAGGGTGGCGCCGGCCAGGCAGAAGTTATCGGCCAGGGTCACGTCCAGGTACTTCCGGCCGTCAGCGCCGGTGCGGAAGGCCAGGCCCTCCCGGTCCACGATGTAGGGCATTTCACCGTCGGAGGTGAAATTGAAGGTATAGGTATCCTTCAGGTTATCCTGCACGTCGAAGCCGTCAATATAGGTCTTGGCGGTGTAGGTCATGCGGGTGTTGTTGGGGATCACGCCGCTGGAGTTCAGCGCGGGGAAGATCTCGCCCACATAGGCGGGACGCACCTGCTGGCTGCTGGAGTTATACATGGCCTTGCGGGTGTTGAGGCCGTCGCTGTCCAGATACACCTCGCCGGTGTCGCTGTCCGCGATGGTGACATCCGTGGTCTTGGCCGCGCGCAGCAGGCCGGCCTGCAGGTAGTACAGGTTGCTGATGCCGTTGCCGCCGCCCAGGTCCACGCAGATCTTATCGGCGGAGGTGGAGGGGGTGTCGTAGCCCTCGGGCACCACGAAGGGATACATGCCCAGGCGCATGACGTACATCATGGCGTAGACGCCGGACACGTTGGTGGCGTACATCTTCACGTCCTTGCCGTTATAGATATCGGCGTCCTCGAAGATGGGGGCCTTGGTCCAGTCGCCGTAGAAGCCCAGGAAGGGCACGGACAGCGCGGGATCGTCGTTGTTGGTCAGCTCCACGAAGCCTTCCACATAGATGCCGTTGGGGAACTTGGCCAGGTACTCCCGGTCCGCATCGGACAGGCGGACGGTGACGGTGACCGTGGTCTCGCCCTTGGCGGGCACGGTGACGGTGGTGCCGCTGAGGGAGCCGCCGGAGACCTTGATGGCGCTGGTGTCGGCGGAGAGGGCATAGCCCTTCTGGGCGATGTACAGGCCGTCGGTGGTGGTGCTCTCGGTCTGGACCTGGGTATTGACGTCATAGGACAGGGCGGAGCCGGTGAGGTTCTTCACCACAAAGCTCAGCTTGTACACGCCCAGCTGGTCGGCGTCGTCGCCCAGCTCGATCTTGGTCTTTTCCTGACCCCGGACATACAGGTAGGCAGGAGTGGTGGTGGCCGCGGCCAGGTTCACCATGCCGGAGCCCTGCTTGCGGGGAGAGTATGCCACGCCTTCCTCATCGTACAGAACGTTGGCGGTGCTCATCAGCAGGCGGTTCACCAGAATCTGCTTGTCGGTGTCGGAGGCGCCGGGCATCAGGGTATTCACATACTCCAGAGCGGCGGCGGCCACGCCGGCCAGATACGGAGAGGCCATGGAGGTGCCGCTCATGTAGCCGTACTGGGCGAAGGGCAGAGAGGAATAGATGTTGCCGCCGGGGGCGGTGATCTCAGGCTTGAGAGACAGGGAGGGCAGAGGGCCCCAGGAGGAGAAGTCGCTCATGGCCACATAGCCCTTCTCGGTGGAGGACACGGTGAGCTTCTTCTCGGTCTCATCGGCCATCATCTGGCCGTTGGACAGGCTGATGCACACGGTGGGGATCTTGTAGTTTTCCACCGACATGTTCAGCAGGTAGCCGTCGCGGTTGTTGTAGATGACGCAGCCGGCGGCACCGGCAGCGGCGGCGTTGAGCTGCTTCTGCTCGAAGGACAGGCCGCCGCGCATGACCACGGCGATCTTGCCGGTGACGTCCAGGCCCTGGTAATCGGCCACGTCGCCGTTGTTGGGCACCATGACGTACTCATAGGTCTTAGAGGTCTCGTTGCCCAGCAGCAGCTGGGTGAAGCTGTGACCGGACACATCATTATAAGGTACGCGGCCCTCGCCGATCAGGAACGCCGCAGTCTCGTTGGCGTTGACGGAGGCAACGGACAGCGCCGCGTCATAGGAGGACGAGGAGCTGATGATGCCGGTGTCGGGGTCGGACACGGAGGTGAAGTCGCCGTGGGCACCGCCCTGAGAGGAGGAGTAGGAGTTGCCGGCAGAGCAGTTGAGCAGGATGCCGGAGGCCTTCACCAGGTCGTAATACTTGGTGGTCAGGTCGCCCTCGGCCTCGCGGCCAAAGCCGCCGTTGGAGCCAAGGGACATATTGATCACGTCCACGTCCAGCAGCAGGGCGTCGTTCAGGGCCGCCAGGATGGTATCCGTGGAGGCGCCGTTGGTGGAGTCGGAGAATACCTTGAAGATGGCCAGCTGGGCCTCGGGAGACTGACCGGCGAAGGTGACATTGCCGTCGGCGTCCACGGTCTTGCCGGCGGCGATGCCGGCCACATGGGTGCCGTGGTCATTGCCGTATTTCTCCACAGCGTCGGCAGAGGGGACAACGTCCGCGTCGGCGTCGGCATAGTCGAAGGCAAAGGGAACCTTGGCGCTCTTATACAGGTCGTCCTCGGTCAGCAGCTCCAGGGAGCTGGAGCTGTGCTTCTGGGCATACCACAGAGCGGCATAGCTGTATGCGGTGACCTTGGTCTTGCCGTCCTCGCCCTGGCTGATCTGATAGAGCAGCTTGGACAGGCTGGACTTCTGCAGCTTCTGCACGGCAGGAGCGTTGGCAAAGGCCTCGTGGTTCACATCCAGGCCGGTGTCCAGGATGCCGATGAGCGTTCCCTCGCCCTGGTACTGGGTGTTGTTGGAATAGGCGGCCACTTCCGCGGCGGTCAGCGCCTGGCCCAGAGTGGCGGAGCCCATGGAGTCGGTATAGTAGGTCTGGCACAGCACCACGTCCACTACGCCGTCAAGCTTCTTGATGTCGTTGATCCTGCCATAGGGCACCTGGGCGGCAAAGCCGCTGATGACGGAGGTATAGCTGAAGGTGAAGGAGCTGGGGATGCTCTGGCTCTCCATGGCGTTCATAACGGAGAGCTGGACATCGGCGATCTCCTCCAGCTGAGCCTTGGCGGCAGCCGTCTGCTGGAAGTCCAGCATGGACATGCCGGCATTGGTGCGGTTGCGGGCATCCAGCAGGCTGTCCGCATCCAGCTGCACAATGACACGGACCATTTCGTCATCTGCGGGGACATCGGACTTGGACACCTTGCTGGGGTCCATGTTCTCCTCGAAGATGGACAGACGGTCGCTGTCTGTGAGTTCATTGGTCACATCGGTGGCCGTCAGCCCGGTCTGGGCGTCGGCCGGCGTCAGTTCTGCCGCCATGGCGCTGACCGGCAGGACGCTGATGAGCATCATCAGCACCAATACCAGAGCAAGCAGCCGCTGCGGCATTCTCGTCTTTTTCATCGATCGACTTCCTTCCTGAATTTTTTCGTTCCACTCCCCTGCTGTGTTGAGGAATTTCCTGATTGCATAATTATACTTCCTGTTTTTGTCAAAAGCAAGTTTTTTCTGCAAAGAAGTCCTAAATTTTCCAGCTTTTTCCCTGGGCTTGCGGGGCAATTTTCTCTTTTAGCGGTCATGCAGCAAGGTGGTATCGCAGCTTTTGAAATATAATTCTTTTGTGCTTGCGTCACAAACAATCCGAATAGTATTCGTCCGCGATAGAAAAATTGCCCAAAATATATTGCCATCTCTCCGTTTGTTTGTGCGCACGTCCACGGTGCGAGTACATTTGTTTTTGTTCTTTTGCGGCGGACACCGGGTTGCCGGGATTGGGAAATTTTTCCATGAATATGCTGTATATTTTTTGGTATAATCCAGGTATTTACCCTTTATAGGGACATTTTTACCGAACGGTTCTGCGTTTTTCATGCAGAGGACGGGCAGAAAAAGGCCGCTGCTTTCAGCGAAGCAGCGGCCGGAAGGGGCGGCTTTATTTTACCAGCCGTCCATCGGACCAGACGGCAGTGATGTTGTGGCGATGGAGCATGTAGATGGCCCGCTCAAAGCGCTCCCGCACCGTCAGCTGGCGGACAGGCTCCGGGAAGTCGCCGTCATCCACCACGATGGCGTGAAGGAGCTTGCCCACAGCGAAGCCCTCGCCGCCGCCGAAGTACCGGTGGCCGGCGGTGGTGCCCAGGTAGTAGCCCTCCGGCACCGTCAGGAAATCCTCGGACCAGTCGGTTTCCATGCGCTTGACCTTGGAGGCCCGGATGCTCATGGTGATGACCTTGTACATGGGCAGCTGGGCGCCGCCGGCAATGTCGGAGCCCAGGGTCACCCAGATCCCCTGGCGCAGCATCTCCCGCACCGGGGAGACGCCGCTGCAGAGGTTGATGTTGGAGCCGGCGCAGTGGGCCACCACCACCCCGGCCCGGCGGATGGCCTGACACTCCCGGGCGTCGGAGTAGACGCAGTGGGCCATGACGGTGTGGTCCTTCCAGAGGCCGAACTTGTCGTAGCTCTCCCAATACTGGGGGCAGTCCGGGTGCAGCTCACGGACCCAGGCGATCTCCCCCCGGTTTTCCGACAGGTGGGACTGAACGTACAGCCCCCGGTCCCGGGCGATGCGGCCCAGGGCGGCCATCAGCTCATCGGTGCAGCTGGGGGTAAAGCGGGGGGTGATGATGGGCTTTATGTGGTCGAAGCGGCAGCCATCCAGCCAGCGCAGCGTCTCGGATATGGACTGCTCCGTGGTCTCCTGCAAAATGCCGGGCAGGCCGTTGCGGTCCATGTTCACCTTGCCCACGAAGCCTGTGACGCCGGCCCGCTCCAGCTCCTCCATGAGGATCCAGGTGGCCTCGGTATGCAGGGAGGAGAACATGCACACCCGGGTGGTGCCGTTGGTGATCAGGTCCGTGGCCAGACGGCGGTAGGTCCGCCGGGCAAAGTCCGGGTCGGCGAACCGGGCCTCGGTGCGGAAGGTGTAGGTATTCAGCCAATCCAGCAGGGGCAGGTCCATGCCCATGCCCAGCATGGGATACTGGGGGGCATGGAGGTGCATATCCGCAAAGGACTGCATGATGAGCCGGTCGCCGTAATCCGTCAGGGGCGCCGAGGCAAACGCCTCCGGCAGAGCGTCGTACACCCCCTGGACCGCGCCGTCCTCCAACACCAGATAACCGTGCTCCCGGATGTCCAGCTTCCCCAGCTGCGGGGCCTGGACGATGTTGCCGCGTAAAACCTGTGTCATGATGAGTCGCTCCTTTCGGAAAATAAAAACGGGCGCCCCGCCGGCTTTCCGGCGGAGCACCCATAGCAGGGCCGTGGGCGGCCCCGTAGAAACGCCCTGCGCCATGCCCGCAGGGCTATATGAGTTCCCTATGTGATACACAGATTATAGCACAGGGGGATGCGTTTGGCAAGGGAAAAAGCGCGCTATGCATTGCCGTCCCTTCCATATGGGCTGACAAACTGAGGCCCCGCCAGATGGCGGGGCCTTTTCGCTATGTGTCAGCTTCAGTTCATCTGCTTGCGGCGGGAGAGGTTCACGGTACCGTCGTTCATTTCGTGGACGGAGTCCAGGCTCTTGCCGGTGCCGATGGCCACGCAGCTGATGGCGTTCTCCGCCACCACGGTGTGAATCCCGGTGCGGGCGGTGATGAGCTTGTCAAAGCCGTCCACCAGGCTGCCGCCGCCGGTCATGACGATGCCGTTGTTGGCAATGTCGGCCACCAGCTCCGGGGGCGTGCGCTCCAGAACGCCGTGAATCGCCTCCAGAATGCGCTCCACCGGCTCCTCGAAGGCCTCCAGCATCTCGGTGGAGGTGACGGTAATGGTCTTGGGCAGGCCGGTCATCAGGCAGCGGCCCTTGATCTCGATGGTAGTCTCCTCGTCCTTGGGGAACACGCAGCCGATCTGCATCTTCATCTGCTCGGCGGTGCGTTCGCCGATGAGGATGTTGTGTTTGCGGCGCATGTACTTGACGATGGCTTCATTGAACTGGTCGCCGGCTACCTTGATGGAGGCGCTCTCCACCACGCCCTTCAGGGAGATGACGGCGATATCGCTGGTGCCGCCGCCGATGTCCACCACCATGTGGCCCTCGGGCTTGGTGATGTCGATGCCTGCGCCGATGGCGGCGGCCACAGGCTCCTCGATCAGATACACATGACTGGCGCCGGACTGAAGGCCCGCATCCACCACGGCGCGCTCCTCTACCTCGGTGATGCCGGAGGGGACGCAGATGATGACGCGAGGCTTGAAGATGTGGTGGAAGCTGCCGCTGACCTTGCGGATAAACTCCTTGAGCATCCGCTCCGTCATGTCGTAGTCGGAGATGACGCCCTCACGCAGGGGGCGGATGGCCACGATGTTGCCGGGGGTACGGCCCAGCATGGCCTGGGCATCGGCGCCCACGCTGAGCAGGCGGCCGTCGTCCTTGTTGATGGCCACCACAGAGGGCTCATTGAGCACAACGCCCTTGCCCTTGACATATACCAATACCGATGCGGTACCCAGGTCGATACCGATATCCTTTGCTAACGAACACATAATGCTGCACCTCATTTTTCTGATATGGACCACAGCCCTCAGGGGGCCGTATTATTCCCTGATGCTCTATTATAATGGTGATTTTCCCATTTTGCAAGAGGATTTGCGTGATTTTCCAAATCGTAATCTTTTGTTCATATTTTGCAGCTTTTCCGCCGATGTCTCATTATGCACCGGCAGCGGGAAAATTATTCCTCCCGGCTGATGGCCAGGGTCAGGCCCACCACGTCGGCAGCCCCCGCCTGACGCAGCACCCGGGCCGCCTCAGACAGGGTGGCCCCGGTGGTACAGATGTCGTCGATCAGCAGGAAGCGCTTCCCGGCGATGTTCTCCGGACGGACAGCCTCGTATACGCCCAGGACATTGGCCCGGCGGGCGTCGGCATCGTCCAGGCCGGACTGGGCCGGGTTGTCCGTTGTCTTGCGCAGGGTCTCCTGGGGCTCCACATGCCACTCCACGCACAGGCTCCCGGCCAGATACCGGGCCTGGTCAAAGCCCCGCCTGCGCAGACGCTTCCGGCTCACCGGCACCCAGGTGATGGCATCGAACTCGCCGCCGAATTCCTCCGCGGCGCAGCGGGCCATGAGACTGCCGAAGCAGGGCAGCCCGCCCATGCGGCCCTTGAACTTGAAGTCCAGCAGGGCCCGGCGCACGGCATCCTCATAGTAGAGCGGCGCAGCCACCCGGAGCCCGGACACCTGCCGCCGGGCCCGGTCCCCGGTGTAGGGCAGGGTCTTTTCGCAGTCGCCGCAGATCAGGTCCCTGCCGCCGATGTGCCGATTGCAGAAGGGGCACTTCCGGGGAAACAGAAGGTTCAGCGCTCCCTGCTCCAGTTGGTTCAGGCGCTCATTCAGGTCACTCATGCCCATGGCTTTCTCCTCCTTGCTTGAGCCTGCGGCGCAGGCCGCTGTATCGCCGGGTGCGGCGGTCGTTTTCCGCCATCTGCCCGGGGATCACGTCGTCGCCTACCATCACCAGCAGCTCCCGCGCCCGGGTGATGGCGGTGTACAGCACGCCCCGCACCAGCAGGGACGGAGCCGCCGGGGCGGATACCAGCACCACGGCCCGGTATTCGCTGCCCTGGGCCTTGTGGACGGTCATGGCGTAGGCCATGTCTAGCTGGCCCAGCAGGTCCGCCGTGTACACACTGACCCGGTCGTCGAAGCGGATGGTCACCAGCTCGCCGGAGGGGTCGATGTCCTCCACCGTGCCCACGTCGCCGTTGAAGATGCCGCTGCCGGCCTCGCCGCTGTCCTTCTGCCAGATCACATCGTAGTTGTTCTTGGTCTGCATGACCCGGTCCCCTACCCGGAACACCATGTCGCCCCAGGCCTTCTGGCGCTTGCCGGGGGACGGGGGATTCAGCGCCGCCTGCAGGGCGCGGTTCAGGCTGACGGTGCCGGTCTCCCCCTTACGGGTGGGGGAGAGCACCTGGATCTGTCCGGCGGGAATGCCCATATTTTCCGGCAGGCGGGCGCGGCACAGGTCCACCACCGTCTGCACCAGCCGGTCAGGCGACCGGCGGCACAGGAAAAAGAAGTCGTTCTGCTTGTTTTTCAGATCCGGGGACCGGCCCCGGTTCACCGCATGGGCGTTGCGGATGATGGCGGACTGCTCCGCCTGGCGGAATACCTCCGTCAGGGTCACCGACGCCACTGAGCCGCTGCGCAGAATATCCCCCAGCACGTTGCCGGGCCCCACGGAGGGCAGCTGGTCCGGGTCCCCCACCATCACCAGGCGGCACCCGGGCTTCAGGGCCGCCAGAAGGGCGTCCATCAGCGGCAGGTCCACCATGCTCATCTCGTCCACAATAACGGCGTCGGCCTCCAGCAGGTCCTTTTCGTTTTTCTTGAACGTCACCTCGCCGGTGAGCTCGTTGAAGGTCATGCCCAGGCAGCGGTGGATGGTCTGGGCCTCCCGGGAGCACAGCTCGCTCATGCGCTTGGCTGCCCGGCCCGTGGGGGCCAGCAGCAGCACCGTCAGGCCCATGCGCTCCAGCAGGGTCACAATGCCCCGGGTGGAGGTGGTCTTGCCGGTGCCGGGGCCGCCGGTCAGCAGCAGCACCCCGGACCGGGCCGCCAGCGTCACGGCCTGACGCTGGTGAGGGGCATAAGCAATGCCCTGCTGGCGTTCCATCTCGGTGATGATCCTGTCCACATTTTTCCCGGTCTGCCGCGGCGCATCCCGCAGGGACAGAAGCCGCCGGGCCACCCGGGTCTCCGCCTGATACAGGCGCAGCAGATAGCAGGCCTGGACATTGGCCACCTGCTCCTGAACGATGACGCCCCGGGTCAGCAGACCGTCCAGGGCCGTCTCCAGGGCGTCGGTGTCCGCGCTGATGAGCTGGGCGGCGGCGGACAGCAACTTGTCCCGGGGCAGGAACACATGGCCGTTGTTCAGGTTGTGGGATAATTCGTATGTAAGAGCGGCCTCCACCCGGCAGGGGCTGTCGCCGTCGAAGCCCATGCTCAGGGCGATCTCGTCCATGGTGGAAAATTCCACACCATAGGCGTCGCCGGTCAGCAGATAGGGGTCCTCCCTCAGCCGGGGCAGAGCATCCGCCCCGTAGGCCCGGTACAGCTGCATAGCCAGGGGCACCGGCAGCTCATATCGGGCCAGGAACTCCATGACCCGCTTGAGCCCCGTCAGCTCCCGGAAGGCGGCAGACAGCTCCATGGCCCGCCTGGCGGTGATGCCCTTGACGGTCTGAAGCCGCTCCGGCTCCTCCTCGATAACGGCCAGAGTGTCTGCCCCGAAGCGGTCTGCCAGCCGCTGGGCCGTGGCGGGGCCGATGCCCTTGAGAATGCCGGAGGACAGGTAGGATACGATCTCCTCCTCCGTCCGGGGCATCCGCCGCTCCACGGACTCCGCCGCAAACTGGGGCCCATAGCTGGGGTGGTTGGTCCACACCCCGGTGACGGTCATGCCCTCGCCGGGAGCGGCGCAGGGAATGCACCCCACCACCGTTACCAGCTCCCCGTCCTCCGTCAGCAGGGAGAGCACGGTGTAGCCGTTGTCCTCATTCTGAAAGATCAGGCTTTGTACGGCGCCCTCCACCGTGCAGCGTTCGGCCATACCGGCCCTCCTTATGGTAAATTCTGAACGATCTCCTCCGGAGCCAGCAGCAGGACGTTGTCATACCGCTGCGTAAGCTCCCGGGCCCGGGACAGTCCCTCCTCATCCAATCCGCAGTCGCAGATCACGATGGGCGGCAGGCCCCGCAGCTGCCGCCGCAGGTCCAGCAGCTGGGCCACCGGGCCGGAAAAATCACCGCTCCCCCGGGCGGGGACCAGCAGCACGGCCCGGGCGGGCTCCCGCCGCCGCAGCCACCCCGTCAGCAGCCAGAACAGGGCCGCCGCTCCCGTGGCCGCCAGAAACGCCAATACGCCGTCTTGCAGCACCTCCATACACTCACCTCGGTACCAGTGTATGCGGCGGCGGGGACGGGGGTGCGGGCGGCAGAAACGTGCTGCATTCCGCCGCGCCATTTGATACAATAGCCATGGCGCTGCACGAACGGCAGGCGGTTGGCTGATGATCCCCGAAAGGGGGTGACGCCATGCGGATTACATTATATATCGGGCCCTATACGGTTACGATCATTGTAAAGAAACGCGAAAACCGCCACTCGGCCAAGTGACGGTTTTCATTATGAATTCCTGATTGAACCGAGCCAACCGCTTGTCGCAGCGCCCTTTTCTGTGTTCATTATAGGCGGCGCAGGCCGTCTTGTCAAGCCCCGGGACCGTCTCCCGGGGCCTGATTTTCTTTTGTGCGGGTCAGGTACGGGGGGTTGTGCGGTTTAATACTGATAGCCCCGCTTTTCGTCGCGGAATTCCTCCACCCGGGCCCGGTAGGCCTTCATGGCGGTGTCTTCAAAGGCCGGCTTCACGTCCTTTGCGCCCATCTGCTCCAGGAGGTACCGGGTGAAGGGCGGGTTCAGAGGCAGCAACGGCCCGATGAGGTAGGTGGCCATGAGGCCGCCCCGGAGAAAGCCCTCGGCAAAGGCCCCGGGATGGCGGCCCACACCCCGCTCCACCCGGAACAGGGGGTTCGCCAGCTCATCATCGGGATAGGTGTGGCCGAACAGGCTCTTGAAGCCAACGATTTCCATATCCTGGTAGCTGCCCAGCAGGAAGCTGTTGTGCCGCTTCATCATGTGATACTCGGCGTGGGTCTTGAGAATGCCCAGGCCGTCGAAGGTGCGCTTGCCGTCGATGACCACATATTCGCCCAGGGCGTCCAGGGCGTTGCCGGTGGCCAGCATCAGCCCGCCGCCGTCCACATACCGCTCCAGCTCCGCCCGGTAGGGGGCCAGGGCCTTGACCATCAGCTGCAGGCCCCGCTCCGTGGCCGAGCCCACATACACCAGGTCCACGCCGCCGTCCAGGAAGGCGGGGCGGTCCTTCAGGCCGGTCTCCACCACCTCCATCTCCGGGCAGCACTGACGCAGATACGTCACGTTCATCAGATCGCCGCAGAGGTTCGCCACCTCGGGAAACAGGATCTCGGTTTTCATGCCTGCACCTCCTTATCCGCGCTGTCCGCCGCCCGGCTTTGGGCGATGGCCTTCATCTGGTCAAACACCTGATATGCCAGCTCCAGCGTGTCCGTGCCGTAGAGCACGTACAGCTCGTCGCCGGGCTCATAAGCCATCAGGGCCGCCGCGTCGTGCTCGTCCACGGCGCAGGCCAGCCGGTCCTCCGGCACACCGGCCATCAGGCAGCGCAGCTTGTAGTCCTCACACCGCAGGCCGGTGCACACCACCCGGACGATGCTCTCGTCCGCCAGGTACTCGAAATCCGTATCATAGAACCAGCACACGTTTTCCGACCAGTGGGGCACGTCCGTCAGGGAGTTCATCAGCAGCATGACCTCCTTTTTTCCGGGACGGGAGGCGATGTAGTGGAATACCCGGGAGCAGGCCAGGGCGTTCTTGTCCTTGGCCATTTCCCGCACCAGGGTCACGTTCCCCACCTTTTCGGCGTTGTGGCGGCTCTCGGTGATGGCGGACTCTGCCAGGATGCGGGCAATCTCCCCGTGGTCATAGCCCAGCTGCCGCAACACGGCAATGACCGTTACCATATTATAAATATTGAACACACTGTCGGAGATCAGGGTATAGGGATATTCCTTACCCTTCTCCCGGATGGTCATGGCGCCCCCGGCGATGTCCACATGGGTGGCCAGGTAATCGCTGTCCGGAGAGTGGAAGCCGCAGTCCTGGCACACGGCCCGGCCAATGTGGTGATAGCGGCGGTATTCATAGCGCAGCTTCCCGGCGCACTTGGGGCAGATGCGCACGTCGTTGATGTGGTTGACGCACTCCACGGTGTCCGTGGGCAGGCGGTCGATGCCGAAATACACCCGTTCATTTTCCGGAGCCAGGCCGCAGGAGATCAGGTCGTCGGCGTTGAGCACCAGCCTGGACGAGGCGGGAACGCTGCGGCTGATGATGTCCGCAATAAATTCCGCGTGGGCGTTGCGCATGATGCTGTCCCGGAACAGATTGGTAACGGCAATATAGTCCGGGGTGATGTAGGGATACACCCGCACACTGGACCGCTCGTCCACCTCCAGCACCGCCATGTCGTAATTCTTCACCCGGCCCGCCAGATCACAGCCCTTCAGAAGGGCCGTGGCAATGCCGCTGGCCACGTTGGAGCCCGCCCGGTTGATGAGCACACGGTGGCCCTCCTTCTCCAGGGTGTCCGCCAGAAGGTTGCTGACGGTGGTTTTGCCGTTGGTGCCGGTGACGGCGATGATGGTCTTGGGACGGCCCACATATTTCAGGAAGTCCGGGCACAGCTTCAGCGCCAGGGTCCCGGGGAAGTCCGTTCCGTTGTGCCGGGTGATCTTCAGCGCCGGGACGGACAGCTTCGCCATCCACAGCGCAAACAGGAATCGCAGTTTACCCATTGTTTTCAAGCCTCCTTGGTAACGATCGCCGCCGCCCGGCAGCTGCAGCCGTCGGCATTTTCAAATTTCAGGGGCATGGTCAGGAACGTGAATTCCCGGCCGATGAGCTGCGCCAGCCCCTTGAGGTTCTCGGTATTCACCAGCCCCGCGCCAAACAGAGTCAGGTGATTGGGGTAATCCACCGTGTCGCAGGGGTCCAGGGAGATGGAATCCTCCCCCACCCCCTTCAGAGACAGGCCCGCCACGAACCGGGCGGCCTCCTCGGTCAGACACGGAAACCCCTCATAATAGGCATCGGTGCCCCAGTATTGGTCCCACCCGGTGCAGAACAGCAGAAAATCTGCGTCCCGCAGGGCGGCCTCGTGCCGCAGCAGCAGATCCAGGGGAATCTGGGCCTGGCCCCGGCAGTCCAGGACGAAGCCCCGGCCCACGAAGCGGTCCGCGCCGCAGCCGTCCAGGGTCAGGGCCCCGTCGATCATGTGGGCAGGGGCGTCCATGTGGGTGCCGGTGTGGGAATACATGTGCAGCAGCGTCTCCCGGTAGCCGCACTGGGAAACGGTGCAGGCGGTGGTGAGCCGGGGCTGCTCCGTGCCGGGATAGACGGGCATGTCCTCCCGGATGGTGTGGGTCAGATCGATAACAGTCATGCTTGCTTCCCTCCTTCGGGCCGTTCCCGGGTGTGCAGATATACCATCAGCGCCGCCACATCGGCGGGGGATACGCCGGATATGCGGCCCGCCTGGCCCAGGTTCTCCGGGCGCAGGGCGGCCAGCTTCTCCCGGGCCTCCAGCCGCAGGCCCTGAATATGACGGTAATCCATATCCGGCGGCAGGCGGCGGCGCTCCAGCTTCTCAAATTCCTCCACCTGCTTCTCCTGGCGGCGGATATAGCCCTCGTACTTCACGGTGATCTCCACCTGCTCCCGGACGGCGGGGGGCAGGTCCGGGTCCGCCGGGTCAAAGGGGCGCAGGTCCTCGTAGCTTACCTGGGGCCGGCGCAGCAGGTCGATGAGGCGGCAGCCGTCGGCCACCGGGGCGGTGCCCCGGGCCGTCAGCAGATCGTTCAGGGCTGCCGAGCCGGGGATGCCGGTTTTCTCCAGGCGCCTGATCTCCCGCTCCACGGCGGCGTATTTCTCCTCCACCTGCCGCAGCCGCTGCCGGGATACCAGGCCGATGCGGTATCCCACGGGGCACAGGCGGCGGTCGGCGTTGTCCTGCCGCAGCAGCAGCCGGTATTCCGACCGGCTGGTCATCATGCGGTACGGCTCCTGGGTGCCCTTGGTCACCAGGTCGTCGATGAGGGTGCCGATGTAGCTTTCGCTGCGCTTCAGGATCAGCGGCTCCCGGCCCAGCAGCTTCAGCGCCGCGTTGACCCCGGCCACAAAGCCCTGGGCCGCCGCCTCCTCATAGCCGGAGGAGCCGTTGAACTGTCCCGCACCGTAAAGTCCTTCCACCGCCCGGGTCTCCAGGGTAGGCCGCAGGGCCAGGGGGTCGATGCAGTCATATTCGATGGCGTAGGCCGGACGCATCATCTCCGCCTGCTCCAGTCCGGGGACGGACCGCAGCATTTGCAGCTGCACATCCTCCGGCAGAGAGGAGGAAAAGCCCTGGATGTACATTTCCTCGGTGTCCAGGCCCATGGGCTCGATGAACAGCTGATGCCGCTCCTTGTCCGGGAAACGGACGATCTTTGTCTCGATGGACGGACAGTACCGGGGACCTATGCCCTGGATGGCCCCGGAATACAGGGGGCTTTTGTCCAGGTTTTCCCGGATGATCCGGTGGGTCTGCGCCGTGGTATATGTCAGCCAGCACGCGGCCCGGTTTTCCGGGGGACGCTCCGTCTCGAAGCTGAAGGGCAAGGGAGACGGATCCCCCTCCTGGAGCTGCATTTTGGAAAAGTCGATGCTTCGCCGGTTCACCCGGGGCGGCGTGCCGGTTTTGAACCGGCGAAGGGGCAGGCCCAGGGCCAGCAGGCTCTCCGTCAGGGGGCCCGCCGCGTGGAGTCCGTCGGGGCCGGATTCCTCCACGCAGTCCCCCACGATGGTGCGGCCCCGGAGATAGGTGCCAGTGCAGAGCACCGCTGCCCGGACCCGGTACACGGCGCCGGTTCGCAGCACCACACCGGTAACATGGCCGTTTTCCGTGCGAACAGACACCGCTTCCGCCTGGCGCAGGGTCAGATGCTCCTGCCGCTCCAGGGTGTGCTTCATGATCTGCTGATAGGCCCGGCGGTCCGCTTGGGCCCGCAGGGACCACACGGCAGGCCCCTTCCGGCGGTTGAGCATCCGATATTGGATGCAGGCCCTATCCGCCGCCCGGGCCATTTCGCCGCCCAGGGCGTCCAGCTCCCGGACCAGGTGGCCCTTGGCGGTGCCGCCAATGGCGGGATTGCAGGGCATGTTGCCCACGGCGTCCAGGTTGATGGTCAGGCACACGGTGTCCAGCCCCAGCCGGGCGGCGGCCAGGGCCGCCTCGATGCCGGCGTGTCCCGCGCCGATAACGGCAATATCAAATTGTCCCGCGTCAAATTCTCTCATGCTCGTTCCTCAGTTCCGGCGCAGGATCACCACCGCCACCTCCGGGCGGTTCAGGATCCGCACCATGCCGCCCAGGCCCCGGGTGACAAACACATCCGCGTCCCGGCAGGTGTAAAATCCGTTGGTATAGGAGGGCAGCAGCGCGCCGCCGTTGCCCAGCAGGCCGTCGGTAAAGGGCAGCCGCCACAGGCCGCCGTGGCCGTGGCCCGACAGGGTCAGATCCGCCCCAAGGGCGGCGTAATCCGTTTCAAAATGGGTATTCCGGTGGGCCAGCAGCAGCCAGAACCCGTCGCCGATGGCGTCCCGGACATCCCGGGCCACCTCCTGGGGCGTTTTCTGGTCGGCGAAGCCGTTGGGGTCGTCAATGCCCGCCACGGCGATGGCGCCGCCGTTCCGCTCCAGCGTTACAAAGGTGTTGCTCAGATAGGTGACGCCGCATTCCTTCAGCAGCGGCGTCAGCTCCGACATGGCCCCGGCAGCCCACTCATGATTGCCGGAGACGAAATACGTAGGCGCCATAGCCGTCAGCCCACGCAGCAGAGGCCGCAGATATTCCGTGCCGCTCCACTCGTCCACCAGGTCGCCCACCAGCGCGATGATATCGGGCCGGGCCTTCCGCACCGCCTCCAGAAGGCGGCTGTTGTCCCGGCCGAACCGGCGGCCATGGAGATCCGACAGCACCACGATCCGGGCCCCGTCCCACCCCTCCGGCAGTCGCCGGGAGGTGAAGGTGTATTCCTCGGTGGAGAGGGTGTAGTTCCCCCACCACAGGCCCGCCCCGGCCAGGGTCAGCGCTGCCAGCAGCAGCGGAAGGGCCGTGTTTTTCCTTTTGCGTTTCTTGTCCAACCGCGCCGCCTCCTTACAGGATACCCTATTATATAATAGGTTCCCCGGGGTTTGCAAGTCTTTTGTTGTGCAGAATAGCAAAAAATGATCGTGCGTTTTTATGAAAAATGTACATTTGCACCCTTGCGAAAATGCTCCCGCCGACGTATACTATAATATGTGAAAAGAGAAGAAAGGAGCGTGATACCATGACCAATATCTTCATGAAGGGCGATCTGGATGACATGATCTTCGAGGGAACCGATTGGCAGCCCAGCGAGCGGTAAATCCGGTGCTTACCAAGGAGAAGGCCACGCCAAGGCGTGGTGATTTTTTTTACAGAAAAAGCGTTTTTACGAGTTGATGCGCCGCAGGGCGCTTTTTTTGTGCCCATTTTTACGCCCATTTATCGTCTGCGGCGCCGCAGGTCGGCCGCGATCAAGACCCCACAGGCCAGCAGCAGGCCCGTCAGAATGAGGAGGGCGCAGCTGCGGAAAAATTCCTCCGGCAGAATCAGGATCACCGGGTCCGTCATCGGGTCAAACAGCCAGTTGTCCTTTCCCGGAAAAAAGATGGTGTGGAACACCGTAAATGCCCGGTCGAAGTCCAGAGCCGCCAAACCCCCGACGATCACGAACAGTCCGCCCAGGCCACAGGCGGCCCAGAACCCCGGCCCGCGGCCTCCAAAGCGGCACAGGGCCATCCCCTTTCGCCGCCGCAGCAGGTACAGGGCCAGCAGTGCCGCCAGGGATACCGCCAGCAGCCGGATATCCAGCAGAAACAGCACCCGCACGTCGGCAAAGTGGCTGGCTCCCTCCTGGGAAAAGGGCAGCACCCCGACGGCAAAATCCGGCCGCAGGCCCAGGCAGTAGTCCATCACGTCGCCGAAGGCATCCCTCAGCTGTTCCACCGTCAGGCCGCTGCGGGCGGGGATATCCAGAGCCTGAATCTGCGCCCAGTAGAAGGGGCGCACCAGCAGCGGCAGGGCAATGGCCCCCGTCAGCACCGCCAGAGCCGTCAGGGGAATGGTGAGAACGGACAGAAATTTCTTCATTTCGTTGGCTCCTTTCGGCCGGACAGCACCAGAAGCACCTGACCCGGCAGGTAAAACAGCCACATGCCCACCTGGGCAAAGGCGGCAAGCCACCCGGGAAACAGCTCCGGCTGATTGCGGATCCCCACGCACACGTCGCACAGCAGAAACAGCCACAGTCCCACGGAAAACAGCGGACTGTGGAGGGGCACCGCCTGACAGGCGTTCAGCAGGAAATTCGTAAAGTACACCGCCGCCAGCAGATTCAGCGGCGACAGAAGCCCCAGGGCCCACAGGCCCGTCCAGGCTCCCAGCACCAGCACCAGCCGCAGAGGCCACAGGGTCCGTCCGCCGTTCCGCCGGCAGATCCGGACCAGATACAGGGCCTGGACCCCGCAGAACAGGGCCACTCCCGCGCCGTAATGGTCGTTCAGCAGCAGCAAAAACGTGTCTGCTCCCAGGGTCAGAGCCATGGCGGCGGGCATCAGGCGGCTGCCGCCCCGGCAGGCAAACAGCACGGAAAACACCAGACACACGGCGATGGAGGCGTATTTCACCGGGTCGCCGCTGCCCCCGGTCAGATCCATGGTCAGAAACACCGCATACAGGGCCGCCTCCAGCCCCAGAAACGCCGCCGTCACAGGTCCCACAGCTCCGGGTCGCTGGCGGAAACACACAGGGCGCCGGCAGACAGCGCCGCCGTCACGTCGGCCTTGTCTGCCAGCAGGCCCCCGGCGATGAGGGGCACCGGCAGCTCCCGGGACAGCCGGGCGATGACCTTATAGATGGTTCCCGGCAGCACCTCAATCAGGTCCGGCATGCCCATGCCCGTCTCCTTCCCCAGGTTGCTGACAGCCTTGGAGTCGATGGCAAACACCCGCAGCACCGTCAGCATTCCCAGCTCCCGGCCCCGGCGGATCAGGTGAGGCCGGGTGGAGATGATGCCGTCGGCCCCGCAGCGGCGCAGGTAGTCCACGGCGATCTCCTTGGGGGCCAGCCCTGCGATCAGGTCTGCGTGGATCACCGCCTGCTTCCCGGCCCGGTGGACCCGATCCACCAGCTCCCCGATGTTCAGAATATCGCCGCACAGCAGGAACACCGCCGCCCCGTCATGACACAAGGCACGATCCAGGGTCTCCGGCTCCTTCACCGCCGGGATCACCGGCGTCCGCTCCAAAAGCGGCAGCATGGCATGGGCCATAGGGCGCACCCTCCTTTCACCAATCCATCAAACTCCCGTTGTAACCTGGATTGGGACAGGTCAACACCAGGCATTTATCAGTGTAACTGGCCTGCTCATAGGTAGAAAGCCCAGGTTCACAGGAGCATGAGCAGTCTGACCACTTACTGCAATGCGCGGCGAGGGACTGGGCGCAGTAAACCAATACACCATTCCTTATGGATTTATCCCTGAGCTCCTTAAAGCCGATTTCTGCAAATTTCAGAACGACCAAGGGACGAGAAGTATCCGGCCCATAGCCATCATAAGAATCATCCGGAAAGTAAAGCGCCAGGCCATCGGGGGTAATGCGAAGGTACAGGTTGATCTCCATTTTCTCAAGTTCCGGCTTTATTTTTCTATTCCGCTTGGTGACCACAGCCGGGTAGCTGGGAAATTGTTTGGAAAATCTGTAAATTAACTGCGATGAGGCGATTTGAACCTTTGCGTGCAGATCGGTGTTGCCCTCGACTCTGCTCCTTGCTTCGGAGTCCTCACTGCGGGCTCTCGCTGTATTTCTCCGTACGGTTCGATTGAGATCCCAGCTGAATATTTTGGACTGGACCGGGCGCGAAAAAAATATTTCTGCCAAAGCACGAAAAATCAGGGAAGCAACCAGGATCAATACGGGGATTCCAACACAGATTAAGAGAAGCATTTCCATAGCAGCAGCTCCTTTGTTTTCTTCCCTATATGTTACCACGGGGCGGGGGCAGATTTCAACGATATTTTCATGAAAAAGTCCTTGACAGCCGCCGGTGTCTCTGGTATACTGTCTGAGAAAACAAAGAAGGCTGGGTGCATCCGCCTCACCTCGCGCCCGTGGCAAAGAGGTCAACAGCAATTGTTTCCATGGTTTCCGTATGTCGGGGGCCGTGTTGTTGCGCGGATGCATGGTGCATTCGCGTTTTTTTATTGATCGAATGGAGGTGCGACGGTTATTAGCAAGGTAGAGCATGAACTCAATGAAGAGATCCGGGATAAGGAGATCCGCCTCATCGGCGAAAACGGCGAACAGCTGGGCATTGTGTCCTCTGCGGAGGGTCTGCACATCGCCGAGGAAAAGGGACTGGACCTGGTGAAGATTTCCCCCCAGGCCACGCCGCCTGTGTGCAAGCTCATGAACTATGGCAAGTACAGGTTCGAGCGCAGCAAGAAGGAAAAGGAAGCCAGAAAGAACCAGCATGTGGTGGAGATCAAGGAAATTCGCATGTCTCCGGGCATCGATGTCGGCGACTTCAACACCAAGCTGAAAAACGCGCAGAAGTTCCTGGCTGACGGCAACCGGGTGAAGGTCTCCGTCCGCTTCCGCGGCCGCGAGATGGCGCATACGGATATCGGCCGGGATCTGCTGAAGAAGTTCGCGGAGCTTTGCGCCGACGTGGCCACGATGGATAAATCCGCCAAAATGGAGGGCCGGCTCATGTCCATGTTCCTGTCCCCCAAGGCCCAAAAGGCCGGAAAATAACACACGAGTTCTTCCCGTCCCCCTGGGAACGGGAGAATAGATGGAAGGAGTACTATTATGCCTAAACTGAAGACCCACAGCGGCGCCAAGAAGCGCTTCAATCTGACGAAGTCCGGCAAGGTCAAGAGAGCGCACGCTTTCAAGAGCCACATCCTCACCAAGAAGGACACCAAGCGCGGCCGTCGCCTGCGCAGCGGCACCTACGCCGACTGCACCAATGAGGCCACCATCCGCAAGATGATCCCCTACAAATAAGAGACGGATATCGTTAGAAATAGGAGGCAATTAAGAAATGGCACGTGTTAAAGGCGCTATGATGGCGCGTAAAAGAAGAAATAAGACGCTGAAGCTGGCCAAGGGCTACTGGGGCGCCAAGTCCAAGCACTTCAAGATGGCCAACGAGCAGGTCATGAAGTCCCTGACCTACGCCTATGTGGGCCGCCGCCTGAAGAAGCGGGACTTCCGCCAGCTGTGGATCACCCGCATCTCCGCCGCCTGCAAGCTCAACGGCATGAACTATTCCACCTTCATGCACGGTCTGAAGGTGGCCGGCATCCAGATCAACCGCAAGATGCTCTCTGAGATGGCCATCAACGACGCCGTGGCCTTCACCGCCCTGTGCGACATCGCCAAGAAGGCGTAACATATTGTATATAGAAATCAGGTCCGGAAACGGGCCTGATTTTTTCATTTTCCGGCAAAAAGGGTTGACAGGCAGAGAAAAATGTTTTAATCTAAGGGGGAATAAAATATGCTCCGGTAGGTAAGGCTACCGCGAGGGATACGGACTGCTGCCGCAGAGTGGTGGAGACACCATGAGAGGGTTTGAACAGGCGATATCGAAACCAAGGTATCATCTAACGCAGTTTCACCGCCCCGCGATGCTAAAGCTTGTTACGGTGGCCAGGTCACGCGGTGTGCGTGGCCCCTCTGCACATCCACAATGGGCTTTTCTGCCGTTGTGGATTTTTTTCATTCATTCAGGGAAGGAGGAACCGGTCATGTTCGATCATCAGGAAGAATTGGACGAATATCTGGAGAAAATCGAGGAGCTTATCAAAAATAAGCAATACGCCCGATTGCGGGACCTGTTCCTGCCTATGGAGCCTGCGGATATTGCCCTGCTGCTGGAGGAGGCCGGCGAGGAACAGATGCCTCTGCTGTACCGGCTGCTGCCCAAGGAGCTGGCGGCGGAGGTATTCGTGGAGCTGGAGTCCGACAGCCAGGAGATGCTCATCAACGGCTTTTCCAACACCGAGCTGAAGGAGGTGCTGGACGAGCTGTATCTGGACGATGCCGTGGACATCGTGGAGGAAATGCCCGCCAGCGTGGTGATCCGCATCCTGGACAAGGCCACGCCGGAAATGCGCAAATCCATCAACGAGATCCTCCAGTACCCTGAGGACTCCGCCGGGTCCATTATGAACATGGAGTTTCTGTCCCTGAAAAAGGACATGACGGTGGAGGACGCCTTCAAGCGCATCCGCCGCATCGGCGGTGAGCTGGAGACCATCAACATCCTGTATGTCACCGATCCTACCCGGCATCTGCTGGGTGTGCTGTCCGTCCGGGATCTGCTGTTGGCGGAGGAGGACGACCTGATCGAGGAGATCATGGACCCCAATGTGGTGTCCGTGAACACCATGGATGATAAAGAGGACGTGGCCCAGGCCCTGAGCAAGTACGACTTCCTGGCCATGCCTGTGGTGGACAAGGAGGAGCGCCTGGTGGGCATCGTCACCGTGGACGACGCCATGGACGTTATCGAGGAGGAGACCACGGAGGACTTCGAGAAGATGGCCGCTATGCTGCCGTCGGACAAGCCCTATCTGAAATCCGGCATTTTTGCCACCTGGAAGGCCCGGCTGCCGTGGCTGATGATCCTGATGCTGTCGGCCACGTTCACGGGCATGATCCTGAACCACTATGAAAGCGCCCTGGCCGCGTGCCTGGTGCTCAACTCGTATATCCCCATGCTGTCCGGCACCGGCGGCAACTCCGGCACCCAGGCCTCCGTGGCGGTGATCCGCGCCCTGAGCCTGGACGAGGTGGACTTTTCCGATATTCTCCGGGTACTGTGGAAGGAGCTGCGGGTGTCGCTGCTGTGCGGCGTATGCCTGGCCGGAGCCAACTTCGTAAAAATGCAGCTGGTGGACCGGCTGCTGCTGGGCAACGCCGCCGTCACGCCCACGGTGTGCCTGGTGGTGTGCCTGACCATCCTGTTCGTGGTGGTGTTTGCCAAGTGCGTGGGCTGCTCCCTGCCGCTGCTGGCGGAGAAGATCGGCCTGGACCCGGCAGTAATGGCCAGCCCCTTCATCTCCACCATTGTGGACGCCACCAGTCTGCTGATCTACTTCCGCTTTGCCTCGTGGCTGCTGCTATAGAATAAAAACAGGGGCAGGACCCGTGCGGGTCCTGCCCCTGACAGCTTGCCCAAAAGGCTGTATCCTTCAGGGAGGAAACCGACAAATCGGACGCTGCCGCAGAGCATGCATCCGATTTGCCGGTTTTTCTTATAAACTAAAATACGCTCAGATTCAGGCGGGCGGACAGCAGCTCCAGCGCCCGGATTCCGGCCAGGCTGTTGCCCTTTTCGTCCAGAGCCGGTCCAAACAGGCCAACGCCCATGCGGCCGGGCACCACGGCCATAATGCCGCCGCCTACGCCGCTTTTGGCCGGTACGCCCACCCGGATGGCAAAGTCGCCGGACCCGTCGTACATGCCGCAGGTCATGAGGTTGGCGTTGACGAACCGGCCATAGGCCGCCGGGAACAGGCGCTCTCCCCCGGGCAGCTGCCCGTGACAGGCCAGCACGCAGCCGATGCGGGCCAGATCCGCCGCGCTGACCCGAATGGAACAGGCCCGGAAATAGCAGTCCAGCAGCTCCTCCACATCGCCGCGGATCAGGCCGTGGGCCTTCAGCAGATAGGCCAGAGCCCGGTTTTTGGAGCCGGTGGCCTTTTCGGAGTGATAGACCTCCTGGTCCAGGGCGATCTCATCATTGTCCGCCAGGCGGCGGATGAAGTCCAGCAGACGCTGGAACCGATGGTCATACGTCTCGCCCCCGATCAGCTGGCACATCAGAATGGCCCCGGCGTTGACCATGGGGTTCAGGTGCTTGGCCAGCAGGGCGTTGTCCGCCACATTGATGGCGTCGAAGGGCTTGCCGGTGGCCTCCACCCCCACATGGGCCCGCACCGTCTCCCGGCCGTTGTCCTGCAGGGCCAGCAGCAGCGAAAGTGGCTTCATGACGCTCTGGATGGTGAAGCTCCGGCGGCTGTCACCGGCCTCCACCAGGGTTCCGTCCTTGTGGAACACGGCAATGCCCAGGCGGTCCGGGTCCTGCCGGGCCAGCTCAGGGATATAGGAGGCCAGGGCCCCCTGCCCGGTGTACGGGCGGCACTCCTGCAGGATCTGTTGCAGCAATTCTTCCATAACGGCTCCTTTTCCACACGAATGTCGTCGGCTTCTGATACAGATTGTATATTCGTGTTGTCATTATACAGTCTGTATCTGTCAATAGTCCACCTTCATCAGGCACAGGCCCTCCGGCGGGGCGGTGGGACCGGCCAGGCGGCGGTCCCGGGCCTCCAGCAGGGCAGGCATATCCTCCGGCTGCCGGGCCCCGCGGCCCACCTCCAACAGAGTGCCCACCAGGATGCGCACCATATTCTGCAAAAAGCCGGTTCCGTGGAACGTGAACACGATGCGGTCCCGCTGGCGCACCACGGTGATGCTGTCCACCAGCCGCACCGTGGATTTCTTCATCCGGGGGTTGCCGCAGAAGCTGGCGAAGTCGTGCTCTCCCTGCAAATATGCCGCCGCCTGCTGCATCCGCTCCACGTCCGGGCGATAGTCCAGCAGGGTGACGTATTTCCGGTCGAACACCGGCTTCACCGGTCCGTCGAAGCATACATAGCGGTACGTTTTGCCCAGGGCCTTATACCGGGCGTGGAACCGGGGAGCGGCCTCCTTCACCTCCCGGACGGCAATGGCGTCGGGAAGGTAGCGGTTCATGTAGTCCCGGATCTCCTCCGGGGACTCTGCCACGTCCAGCTGGGCGTTGGCCACCATGGCCCGGGCGTGGACTCCGGCGTCGGTGCGTCCCGCGCCGGTGAGCTCCACCGGACTCCCCTGAAGCCGGGACAGCACGCTCTCCAGCTTTCCCTGGATGGTGTCCCTCCCCGGCTGGCGCTCCCAGCCGAAAAAACGGGTGCCATCGTAAGCAATGGTGAATTTATAGTTCCGCTGCATGCTCGTTCTCCTCTTTTCCCGGCCGGGTCACTCCGTCATGATCTTCAGGATCACCCGGTCCGTCTCCTTCATGCCCTGAGAGGCCAGAATGCCCACATTGCGGATGGTCTGCTCCACGTCCCGGCCCACGATGCCGTCGCCGGGCTGGAAGCTGTTGCCCCGCAGGTACATGTTATAGCCCAGAATGCCGGTTTCCACACCCATGGCGATCTTGCTGGCGCAGCTGGCCTTGGCCCCGTCGCAGATGCAGCCGGAGATCATGGCCGCGGCGTTGGTGATGGTGTGGCAGATGCCCTCATACCCCGCGCCCCGCAGCCATGCGATGCCGCAGCCTGCGCCCACGCCGGCAGACACCGCCCCGCAGTAGGCGGACAGGCGGCCGATGCCGGTTTTCTGGTGGATGGTGATCAGGTCCGACAGGCACACGGCCCGCAGGATGGTCTCCCGGTCCCGGCCCGTCTGCACACCGTAGCGCCACACAGGGACGGAGGCGGTGATGCCCTGGTTGCCGGAGCCGGAGCAGATGACCACCGGCATCTCGCAGCCGTTCATCCGGGCGTCGGACCCGGCGGCGGCCCAGGCCCGGGCCTCCGTCTCCACGTCGCCGCCGGACAGCAGCAGCGTGGAGCCGATGTTGGCTCCCCAGTCCCCCTGCAGGCCCTCCCGGGCGATGGCAGTGTTGCAGTCGATCTGCCGCCCCACGGATTCCTCAATGCGGGACACGTCCACTGTCTCGGCAAATGTCAGGATGTCCCGGACGTTCAGCACGCTCTTGTCCTGCAAATTGTCCTCGGCAGAGTCGGAGTGGGGCTTTTCCAGCAGGACCTCCCCGTCCCGCTCCACGTAGATGATGTTGGTATGGTTGTTGGCCACATGGACCACAGCCTTGTGGTCCCCCGCCCAGCCTGTCAGCCGGATGTCCAGCATCCGGGGCGTAGGCGGGCAGTCGATGCGGATATCCGTACTGTCCAGGTATGCCTGGATGGCGGCGGTGTCCTCCTCCGTCACATGGGCGATGACCTGGAGCCGTGCCTCCGGATCCCCGGCCACCACGCCCACGGCGATAGCCGCCGGCAGGCCCCTGCGGCCCCCGGTATTGGGCACCACCACGGACTTGACGTTTTTCAGGTTGTTTCCGCTGACCTCTGCCAGAATGCGCTGGGGCCTCTCCCCCAGCACCTGGCGCAGCCGCGCAGCGCAATAGGCCACGGCGATGGGCTCGGTGCATCCGGTGGCCAGCTGCAATTCCTCACGCAGGATGGTACAGAAAGCCTCCTCTTTTCTCGCGTTCAACATGATTCTTTTCCCTTTCGTCCCATATATTTTTCCCGGCAGGACGCCGGTGTATGGCCTCGCTTACGCCTGGGGCACGTCGTCCTCGCTGTCGATCCAGTCCTGCACGTCCACCACCTGGAACTCCGTGGGCGTATGGCGGATCACCACCCGCTCCAGGCCCGCGTTGATGATGTGGCGGCGGCACATGGGGCAGGACGTGGCGTCCGGCAGCAGCTCCCCGGTCTGGGCGTTGCGGCCCACCAGATACAGTGTGCCGCCTACCATGTCCCGGCGGCTGGCGGAGATGATGGCGTTGGCCTCGGCGTGGACGCTGCGGCACAGCTCGTACCGCTCCCCCCGGGGCACCCGCAGCTGCTCTCGGGTGCAATAGCCCATATCCACGCAGTTGCGCCGCCCCCGGGGCGCACCGTTGTACCCGGTGGAGATGATCTCGTCATTCTTCACGATGATGGCCCCGTACACCCGGCGCAGACATGTGGCCCGCTCCAGAACTGTCTGGGCGATGTCCAGATAATAGTTTTCCTTGCTGATGCGCTGCATGACAGCACCTCCCGGTATGAAAGCTCGTTGTTCCCTATTATAAACGATTTTCCTGCTCAGGGCAACAAAATCTTCCGAAAAAAGCATTGACTTCCCGGCGGGGGCTGTGGTATCATGGACAAACTGAAAACTCTATGAGGGAGTAGCAAGCGGGCGATTGTCCGCAGCACGTCAACATACTGGCCGCTGCGCGGCCTGGCTTGCTTTAATTTGCGAGACTCATGTGCTACCGCCGCGGGATGCATGGGGACTCGTCTATTTATCTGCTTTCGAGCCCAGACATGGCCCAGGCCGTGCCTGGGGTTTTTCATGGAATTTTCACGATAAAAGGAGAAGCAATCATGCAGTGGGATATCCTGTTCTTTTTCAACAGTGTGCTGCTGGGCGTGGGCCTTGCCATGGACGCGTTTTCCGTGTCTCTGGCCAACGGACTCAACGAGCCCCGCATGTCCCGGCGGCGGATGCTGGGCATTGCCGGGGTGTTTGCGGGGTTCCAGGCCCTGATGCCTATGACAGGCTGGATCTGTGTCCACACCATTGTTCAGTATTTCCGTGCCTTTGAGAAGCTCATTCCCTGGATCGCCCTGGCCCTGCTGGGCTTCATCGGCGGCAAAATGCTGGTGGAGGGCGGCCGCGGCGGCGAGGATGACCGTGCCGCACCCAGGCTGGGCCTGGGCGCTCTGTTGGTGCAGGGGGTAGCCACATCCATCGACGCTCTGTCTGTGGGATTCACCATTGCCGAATATGACTGGCTCATGGCCCTGGTCTGTTCCCTGATCATCGCGGTGGTAACGCTGTGCATCTGTCTGGGCGGCCTGGTGCTGGGCCGGAAGTTCGGCACCCGTCTTGCCGGCCGGGCCCAGATTCTGGGCGGAGCCATCCTCATCTTTATTGGTCTGGAAATCTTTATCAGCAGTTTTCTAAGCTAAGGAGGAATTTATCATGCTTGTACCCATTCTTCTGTTCATCGTGGGCCTGGTGCTGCTCATCAAGGGCGGTGACTGGTTCGTGGACGGCGCCACGGGCCTGGCCCACCGCTTCCACGTGCCGGAGATCCTCATCGGCGCCACGGTGGTGTCCATCGGCACCACCCTGCCGGAGGTGATGGTATCCGCCACCTCCGCCGTCAGCGGTCACGGCGAGATCGCCTACGGCAACGCCATCGGCTCCGTCATCTGCAACACCGCCCTGATCGCGGCTCTGACCATCGCCATCCGCCCCTCGGAGGCGGACCGCAAAAGTCTGCGGACCCCGGTGATCTTCTTTTTCGTCGCCGCCGTGTTCTACGCCGCCATCGCCTACACCAACGGCGCCTTCACCCGCCTGGCGGGCATCGTCCTGCTGGCCATGTTCGTTCTGTACATGGTCCTTACCGTGCGCCAGAGCTTCCGGGATACCGTCCGGGCCGGCGGTGCGGACGAGGCCATTGACGGCACTCCCTCCATGGGCAAGGATATCCTCCTGCTGGTGGTGGGCGCGGCCTTCATCGCCGTGGGCGCCAACCTGCTGGTGAACAACGGCACCCTCATCGCCCAGGGACTGGGCGTGCCGGAGTCCGTCATCGCCCTGACCTTCGTGGCCCTGGGGACGTCCCTGCCGGAGCTGGTCACCGCCATCACCTCCCTGGTCAAGGGCCACAGCGCCCTGTCCCTGGGCAACATCGTGGGGGCGAACCTGTTTAACCTGGTGCTGGTCAGCGGCCTGTCCACCACCCTGTCCCCCTTCCAGGTGCCCCAGGAAAAAACCATCGCCGGATACAATGCTTCCCTGGTGGTGGATATCCCCCTGATGCTGCTGGTGATGCTGCTGCTGACGGTACCCGCGCTGGCCCGGGGCAAGCTCTCCCGCTGGCAGGGCATCGTGCTGTTGGTCCTGTACGCAGGCTTCTGCGCATTCCAGTTCTGCATGTAAGCGCATCCGGCCATGGGTGGCAGATAATATAAAAATCACCGAGATCGGTCTGTTACAGGCTTTTCTCGGTGGTTTTCTTATATCTGCACAGTCGATTTCAGTTCTCTCCTGCTGCGTGCCCTGTGGTGCCGGTCCCGGGTCATTGCGCCGGCAACGGTGGCGGCAGGCCAGAGTCTGATCGTTGGGAAACAGCGTTCACACGGAAGCAATCGGAGATATGCCGCATTATGCCGCCCCGGTGGGGCTTTGGGGCATGCCGGCAATATAGGCGTCCGCCACCGCCGGAACGTAATAGGGGCGATAGCACACGCCCTGCTCCCCGTCGTCACATTCCACCCAGAACACATAGTAGGGCATGAAGTACCGGTCCGTCTGCCGGGCCAGGTATTGCAGGTCCACCCGCTTGACCCGGTCCTCCCCCGGGAAGGGCTCCCAGGCAGACAGGTGCTGCCCCGCCGCCAGCCGCTGCCGGGCCTGGTCCACAGTCACCAGCGGATAAGCTCCCACCGTGTTGGCGTCGGACAGCTCCGGCCGGTACAGCCGGAGCTCACAGCTGCCGCCGGACAGCCGGACCCACGTTTTCAGGATGCTGCGCTGAAGGATGCCCTGGGTCAGGTCCTCCTCCGGCCGGTAGAAATACAGGGAACAGCCGCCGCTGTCCCGGGCAGCCATAAAATACCGGGTCTGCTCCCCGAAAACGGCCCCGTACTGCTCCAGCAGCCACGCCGCCGCAGCGTCAGGGGTCAGAGCCGCCAGCTCCGGCCGGGAAAGCTTCACCCACAGCTCTCCACTCTCCCCCACGGTCACGGTGACATCCTTCCACGTCAGCGCCAGCTCCGTAGGTCCCCCTCTGACGGCAAACGTCACGCCGCACTGCCAGGTCTCCCCGGCCCAGGCGTCCTCCATGGCGGCCTGCACCGTCTCGTCCGGCACCCGGACCTCCACGGCGGCCTGGGCCACGTCCGCCCCCGCCGCCGCCGCCAGCTGCTCCATGGTCCGCCGCAGCTGCGCATAGTCTCCGCCGCCGGTGCGGAAGCCGTTGGCCACGTCCATGCGGGTGGTGTTGCGGAACACCGGCAGGGCAGCAAGTTCCATGCCCTCCCGCCACGGTCCGCCGTCATAGGCGGCAAATTCCTCCGCCGACAGCGGGTAATCTCCCATGCCGCTGTAGTCCCTGTCGATGGTCAGCACCGGCAGGTCCGGGTCCGGAGCGGGTTCCGCCGGGCGGCCTGCCAGCGCCCAGGCTCCCGCCGCCAGCAGCAGACACGCTGCCGCCGCGGCCAGCGGCTTCCATCGCGGCCTCCGCCGGGACCGGGCGGCCTGGGTCTCCTCCAAAAGCTCCTGGGGCAATTCATTCATAGCGTCGCTGAGCTGTTCCGGGTTCATATGTCAAAGCCCTCCTTTTCCAGATACGTCCGCAGCCCCTGGCGGGTGCGGTACAGCTGACTCTTGACCGCCGGTACGCTGATGCCGCAGACCCGGGCCGTCTCCGCCAGGGAGTCGGCATAGTAATAGCGGCAGAGAAACGCCCGGCGGGCGGGAAGCGGCAGCGTCCGGAGATAGTCCCCTATGGCCCGGCCCAGCTCCGCCAGGTCCAGGGCCTCCTCCGGGGTGGCAGCGCCGGACACGCAGTCCCCCAGCTCCTCCAGGGACAGGGCGTATTGGGACCCGCCCCGCTTGGCCCGGCCCCGGGCCCGCCACCGGTCGATGGACAGCTGCCGGGTGATGCGGCCCAGATAGGTGGCCAGCACCTGGGGCCGGTGGGGCGGCATGGAGTCCCAGGCCCGCAGATAGGTGTCGTTGACGGTCTCCCGGCTGTCCTCCCGGTCCGCCAGGATGTGGAAGGCGATGGACGACAGATACCGGCCATACTGCCGGTCCGTCTGACGGATGGCCTCCTGATCCCGCTGCCAGTACAGGGTCACGATGTCGCGGTCCTCCATGGTGACATTCTCCTTTCGTGTTGCTTCTGCCTGTCATCCCGTCAAAAAATCCCGGTGGTTTCGCGGAAAAGGGAAAAAATTTTTGTATACTGCCTCTATTATGCCGTCGGAGCCGGGGCCCGTCAAGACAAATGCGCCGAAAAAGGCTTGCCCAAACGCCCCCCCGGCTGTATAATGGAGAAAACAGTCACAGGAGGGCATTTTTATGGGTATTGTGGTGCTGGGCGCCGTTTTCGTGGACATCAAGGGGTATCCCACGTCCACCTATATCCCCGGCGGGCGCAATGTGGGCCGGGTGGAGCAGGTCCCCGGCGGCGTCAGCCGCAACGTGGTGGAGGACATCGCCAACGTGGAGCTGCGCCCCACCTTTGTGAGCCTGGTGGACGACACCGGCCTGGGGGCCGACGTGGTGCGCCAGCTGAAAAATCACAAGATCAACACCGATTATGTCCTGCCCACCCCTGATGGCATGGGCACCTGGCTGGCGGTGTTCGACAACCAGGGGGATGTGTGCGCCGCCATCAGCAAGCGCCCGGACCTGCGGCCCCTGATCGCCCTGCTGGACGAAAAGGGGGACGAGATTTTCCGGGATGCCGACAGCATCGCCCTGGAGATCGACATGGACAAGGAGATCGTCAAGCGGGTGTTTCAGTACGCCAAAAAATACGGCAAGGACGTATACGCCGTGGTGTCCAACATGAGCATCGCCGTGGAGCGCCGGGACTTTTTGCAGCAGACCAGCTGCTTTGTCTGCAACCAGCAGGAGATGGGCATTCTGTTCTCCGACGACTACTCGGAAAAGACTCCCGGGGAGCTGAAGGAGATCCTGGCCCTGAAGATCCGCAGCGCCCGGATCCCCCGGATGATCGTCACCATGGGGAGCCAGGGAGCGGTGTACGCCGACTGCACCGGGGAGCGGGGCGTCTGCCCCGGGCGCAAGGTGGACGTGAAGGACACCACCGGCGCGGGAGACGCCTTCTTTGCCGGAGCTACCATCGGCCTGACCTATGGCAAGACGCTGGCCGAATCCTGCGAGATCGGCACCCGGCTGGCCGCCTCCACCATCTGCACCAGCGGCAACGTGTGCCCCCGGTTCCTGCCGGAGGAGTTCGGCCTGGACGTGGCGGTAACGGACTGAGGAGGGGCATATGAAACGGATCGACGAGTGCACGGATATGGCCGTGCTGGTGGCCCTGCTGGTGGTGGGTATCCTGCTGGTGATGGGGGCCTACCGCATCTTCTCCTACCTGTGCGAAAACGCGGCCCTGGACGCCCGGACCTTCCTGCTGGGGGCGGCCTGCCTGCTGCTGGCGGTGGTGGGCTTTCTGCTGGCCCGGCGCAGCTTCCGGCGGCTGCAATACCTGCGGGACAACGGCGAATAATGTGTAAAGTAAAATGCGGTGCAGTCTCCGAAAAGGGACTGCACCGCATTTTACTTAATTATAACTACGTTTTCAAAACTGCAGGAACCCTGCGGGAGCGCCCAGATGACGCACCAGCAGCTGCCGCACAGGGACAGCCACGTCTCCCACGGCCTCCTCCGCCTGAGCAAACAGCATCACCATCATGGCAGCGTTGGGGAAGGGGCAGAACTCGCCGGGATTGCACAGGGAAATCAGCACCATGCCCAGATACGACACGGCCAGCGCCTGCACGAACGGGTCGCGGCCGCCCTCCCGCAGCAGAGCAATGCGGTCGTGGAGCAGCCGTCCGTAGGCTACGATGCCCACCAGGCCCATACTGCCCATGACCTGGGCCACGCTGTTGTGGTAGAACACCATGCTGCCCTCCACGCCGCTGAACACATCGGCGTTCCGGGTGCTGCACAGGCCGATGCCGAATACCGGATGCCGCAGGAAATCATCCACCGCCCGGGCCAGAAACTGGAGCCGGTCGGAGTTGCTGTCCTGGATGTCCTCGCCCATACGGCTGTGGAGCACCCATTGCAGCACCACGGGGCCCGCCGCCAGAACAGCGATCCCGGCGGCCACGGCCAGGGCCGTCAGGCACCGGCGGCTGATGACGCCGTGACGCATCAGATACACGCCGCACAGGGCCAGGATTACCGCGCCGAACAGCAGCGCGCTGCGGCTGCCCGTCAGGGCCAGGGCCAGAGCCATCACCCCGCCGGTGACCAGATGGCCCCGGTGCTTCAGGCTCAGATAAAACGGCATAGGCAGCGCCGTCAGCAGAACGGATGTGGCAAAGTTCCGATAGGACAGATACAGCACACCGACCACGGCTCCGTTTGCCAGCCACGCCTTCAGATAGGCCAGCAGCACCGCCAGAGCCATGCACATGCCCAGGGCGCAGAAAATCCCGGCAAACCGCCGGTGCAGGTCATAGGTCCGCTTCTCTGTCAGGTGGGAGCGGAACAGCACATACAGCACCAGCATCCCCACCCCCAGGCCCAGGGTATAGTACAGGGACAGAGGCTCCACGGCCTGCTTCCGGGTGATCACGTCGCAGCCGCCCAACAGGGTGGCGATGGACACCAGGGCCAGGCCCATGCCGCTGCGGCCCAGGCGAAGCGTCACCGGCCACACGGCAAAGTGCCACAGAAGCGCCAGCACCAGCGGCGGCACCAGGGCCGCGCAGGGCAAGAAGTCCGACAGCTGCCCGTAGCACTGGGTGGACATGAGAAACGCCATGAAAAACGGGCACACCGGAGCCAACAGATCCGGGCAGGCGGCCAGCAGCCAGATGACGATGCAGCCCAGGGCCACTACACCATAGACCGGCTGCCCCGCAGCCATAAACGCCCCCGCCACCGTCAGCAGTACGGGAAAATACGCGCGGCTCAGCCAGAACCGCTGTGCATACCGGCTAAGCCGGGAAAAAAATGTATACAAAGTCCGGCGCGCCCGGGCCCACAGGCCCCCCGCCAGATCAAGAGACGGCATCCACATAGCACACTGCGCTCCTTTACCGCAGAAACTACCTTTTTAGATACTTGGAAAAATTCTTTTTTCATCGTCGGGCCCGGCGCATCCCTTCCTGTCAGGTGCGGGGCCTCAAACCCACTTCCCAGGGTATTATATCATAAAAAGTTTGAAAAATTTGTAAACATTTGGGGCATTTCGTCACCCACAAGGGCCCAGCGTCCCAGTATCGTGTACTTTATCACGTTTAGACTCGTCTGTCAACCCGGAAAATCAACATTTTTCTCCCGATAAGTCTCTCGTTCGTTGTACAGTATCGCGCCGCATTGTCCATAACCAGCGCACACTGCCCTGCAGCACCCAGTATATGGCCCCGCTGCTGCCGCCATGCAGGCGAAGCGGGTAAAAAATCTCCCCGGCAGGCTGGCTGCCGGGGAGATTTTTATTCGTTTGCGTTAAGCCGCTGGGCTGTTCAGCACTTCTCGTAGATGGTGGCAACGCCCATGCCGCCGCCGATGCACAGAGTGGCCAGGCCGCGCTTGACCTCGGGGCGCTTCTGCATCTCGTGCAGCAGGGTGACGATGATCCGGGCGCCGGAGGCACCCACGGGGTGACCCAGAGCAATGGCGCCGCCGTTGACGTTGACCTTGCTCATGTCAAAGTGCAGCTCGCGGGCCACGGCGATGGACTGAGCGGCAAAGGCCTCGTTGGCCTCCACCAGGTCCATGTCCTCGATGGTCAGGCCGGCCTTCTTCAGAGCCTGACGGGTAGCGGGCACGGGGCCCACGCCCATGATCTTGGGATCCACGCCGCCCTGGCCCCAGCCGATGAGCTTGGCCATGGGCTTCAGACCGTACTTCTCCACAGCCTCGCCGGAAGCCAGCACGATGGCGGCAGCGCCGTCGTTGATACCGGAGGCGTTGGCAGCGGTGACGCGGGGCTGGCCCTTGTCAGCGGCATCCTGGATGCCGGTGGGCTCGAAGGTGTTCACCACCTGGGGATTGGGGGACTCGGGGCTGACGGGGAAGGCGCCGCGCAGCTTGGCAATGCCTTCCTTGGTGACGCCGGCCTTGGGATACTCATCCTTGGCGAAGGGGACCATTTCCTTCTTGACCTTGACCATCACGGGGACGATCTCGTCGTCGAAGCGGCCGGCCTTCTGGGCGGCCTCGGTCTTCTGCTGGGAAGCGGCGGCGAAGGCGTCCTGCTCCTCGCGGGTGATGCCCCAGATATCGTTGATGTTCTCGGCGGTGGTGCCCATGTGATAGTTGTTATAGGCGTCCCACAGGCCGTCCTTGATCATGGTGTCCACCAGCTTCTTGTCGCCCATGCGAGCGCCCCAGCGGGCGTCCATGGAGGCAAAGGGAGCGGCGCTCATGTTCTCGGTACCGCCGCAGACCACCACGTCGGAATCGCCGGCCAGGATGGAGCGGGCGCCCTCGATGACAGACTTCATGCCGGAGCCGCAGACCATGCCCACGGTGTAAGCGGGAACGGAATAGGGGATACCGGCCTTGATGGCCACCTGGCGGGCAACGTTCTGGCCCTGGGCAGCGGTCAGGATGCAGCCGAACATAACCTCATCCACGTTTTCGGGGGCGATATTGGCACGCTTGAGGGCCTCCTTCACCACCACGGCGCCCATCTCGGCGGCGGGGGTGTTCTTCAGGGAACCACCGAAGGAGCCGATAGCGGTACGGCAGCAATTGACGACATACAGATCTTTCATGATGGAATTTTCCTCCTACATTTGGTTTTGGGGTTCTACTCTGTACCTATATCGTAGTCATTTTCGGTCGAATAGTCAACCCCCAGAATTGCTCCGCGCTGAAAAATCGTAGGACTGAACAGGAAATAACCCGGTTCGTTTGTTAGTTTGACTAAAAATTAACAAACTGTTTTCCTCAGGAGAGAGCCGAACGGGCCTCCTGGAGCCTGGTATAAAAGGCGCCGGGGTCCAGCTTGTTGAACAGGCGGGTGTTGTATTCCACCTTTGCGTCGGCCACGGCGGCCTTGATTTGCGTTTCAAACAGGGCATTGACCACGGCGGACTGGTCCAGCTCCTTGCCCACGGCCACATACAGGGCGCTGCCGGTGTCGATGACATCGCTGACCTGGCCGGGCTCCAGCGCCGACACGGCGGCGGCCAGGGTCTCGCCCATGTCCCCGGCGGAGGCTGTGACGCCGGCCTCCGTCACGTCCTCCATGCCCAGCTGGCCCGCCAGGTCCAGATATGCGGCGGTAACGTCCTGGGCGTCCCGCAGCTGCTGGGCAAAGCTCTCGGCCGCCAGGCGGGTGTTGTCGTCATCCTGGCCGTCCAGGGGCCAGTACAGCAGCAGACTGGTGGCATAGCCCTTCTGCCGGGCCAGGGCGTCAATGTCCTCCTGGGCAGGGTACAGAGCGCTGCCGGGGGTACAGAACGCCTGACGCACCCCGGCATACAGGTAATAGCCCCGGCTGATGGCGTCGAACATGGCCTCCGACACGCCCATGCCCTGGATCTGCTTGCTGTAGGCCTCCTGGCTGCCGTAATAGGTGATATACTGCTGGCGCTGGTTTTCCAGGGCCTCCCGGTCGGCGTCGGACAGGGTCACATTCCCCCGCTTGGCCCACTGGCGAACCACGGCGTACAGCTTCACGGTCTCCAGGGCGTCCTGCTTGGCATAGGCCCCGTAGGTCATCCCCTCGGACAGCTCCGCGTCAAAGTCAAGGTCCTGAACGTTGTACGCCAGATACTCGCAGTCATAGGCCAGCCAATACAGATACTCCTCGGCGTCAATGGTCTCTCCGTTGACGGTCAGCAGTTCGGCGTCGGGCCGGATGCCGCTGGCCTGATAGAACAGGCCGTCGGTGCGGTGGCCGTTGGTAAGGATACCGCTGGCGGAAATGCCCACCACCAGCAGTGCGGACAGGACCACCGAGGCGGCCAGACGGATCCATGCTTTTTTCATAAGTTATCTCCTTCCCGGGCAGCTTTGCCCAGCTCTTCTTTTTTCAGCCGCAGCTCCTCCGTCAGCTTCCCGGCAGCGGAGAGGGCGTCCTCCCCGGGGGCCAGGTGCAGCCGGAGCCGGGGAGGCTCCCCGGCGGACAGACGCAGGCGATTGCGGTAGCCGGGCATGGAGCACACGGCCATCAGGCTGGGTACGTCCACGCGGCTGTCAAAGGTGAAGGCCACCACACCGGCCCTCTGGGTGATATCGGTGATGAACACCTCGGCGGCGGCAGCCCGCAGCAGGGCCACGTCCAGCAGGGCCATCACCGGCTTGGGCGGGTCGCCGTAGCGGTCCGTCAGCTCGTCCACCAGGTCCGACGCCTCCTCCGTGGTGCGGATGGCCGCCATGCGGCGGTACAGGTCCATGCGCTGGTGGGCGGAGGGCACATACCGCTCCGGAATGTGGGCGGAGGTGGCCAGGTCCGCCGAGCAGTCGGGGCGGATGTCCTTTCCCCTCCCCTGCTGCTCCAGCACCGCGTCGTTCAGCAGCCGCAGATACATGTCGTAGCCCACACTCATCAGATAGCCGGACTGCTCCGGGCCCAGCAGGTTCCCCGCCCCGCGGATCTCCAGGTCCCGCATGGCAATGCGGAAGCCGGAGCCGAAGGCCACATACTCCCGGATGGCGGACAGGCGCTTGCCGGCCACCTCCGTCAGCACCTTGCCGGGGCGATAGGTCAGATAGGCATACGCCCGGCGGGCGCTGCGGCCGATGCGGCCCCGGATCTGGTGCAGCTGGGACAGGCCCAGCCGGTCCGCGTCCTCGATGATCAGGGTGTTGACGTTGGGGATATCGATGCCGGTCTCGATGATGGTGGTGCACACCAGCACCTGGATCTCGCCGTCGGCCATCTGCTGCATGACGGAGCTCAGCTCCCGCTCGGCCATTTTGCCGTGGGCAATGCCGATGGCCGCATCCTCCCCCAGCCACTGCCGCAGGCGTCCGGCGGTGGACTCGATGTTCTCCACCCGGTTGTGCAGGTAATATACCTGGCCGCCCCGGCTCAGCTCCCGGCGGATGGCCTCGGCAATGACGGGCCACTCGTGCTCCATCACATAGGTCTGCACCGGCTGGCGGTCGTGGGGCGGCTCCTCGATGGTGCTCATGTCCCGGATGCCGGACAGGGCCATATTCAGAGTCCGGGGAATGGGGGTGGCGGACAGGGTCAGGGTGTCCACCTGCCGGGCCCGCTCCCGGAGCTTTTCCTTGTGGGTAACGCCGAAGCGCTGCTCCTCGTCGATGACCAGCAGCCCCAGGTCGTGAAATTGCAGGTCCTTCTGCAGAAGCTTGTGGGTGCCGATCAGCAGGTCCACCTTTCCCGCCTGGGTTCGGGCCAGAATGTCCCGCACCTGGGCGGGGGTCCGGAACCGGGAGAGCACCTCGATGTTCACCGGGAAGGACCGGAACCGGTTCACCGCCGTGGCATAGTGCTGCTGGGCCAGGACGGTGGTGGGCACCAGAATGGCGGCCTGCTTGCCGTCCAGAATGCACTTCATCACCGCCCGCAGGGCCACCTCGGTCTTGCCGTAGCCCACGTCGCCGCACAGCAGCCGGTCCATGGGCCGGGGCTGCTCCATATCGGCCTTGATGTCCCGGATGGCCTGGAGCTGGTCGTCGGTCTCCGTGTAGGGGAAGGCGTCCTCAAACTCCTGCTGCCAGGGGCTGTCCGGCGAGAAGGCATGGCCTGCCAGCCGCTGGCGCTGGGCATACAGCCGGATCAGGCCCTCGGCCAGATCCTTGGCGGCGGCCTTGGCCTTGCGGGTGGTCTTGGCCCACTCGGTGCCCCCCAGCTTATTGAGCTTGGTGCGCTCGTTGTCCTCGCCGGGGCCGATGTACTTGCTGACCAGGTCCAGAGACGTGGCCGGAACGTACAGCACGTCCTGCCCGGCGTAGGCGATCTTGATATAGTCCTTTTCCACCCCGTCCACCGGCATGCGCAGCATGGCCACGAACCGGCCGATGCCGTGATGGGCGTGGACCACCAGGTCCCCGGGGGTCAGGTCCGTGTAGGACTGGAGCTTCTGCTGATTGCTGTCCCGCCTGGGCCGGGGCTTTTTGGCCCGGCCGGACAGGGGCGTGGTCAGCTGCCCCTCCGTCAGCACCGCCAGCCGCCCCTCCGGATATTCGCACCCGGCGGACAGGGCTCCCACGGCAATGAGCACCGTGCCCTTTTCCGGGGACTTTTCCCCGGACAGGTCCACGGCGGCGGGGATTTTCCGGTCCGCCAGCATCCGGCGGAGGTTCCGGGCCCGGACCTCGCCGCCGCACAGCACCATCACCCGGTAACCCGACGTGAGATAGTGGGTCAGGTCCGTGCAGGCCAGCTCCAGGGAGCCGCCGTAGCTGGACAGCTGCTTGGCCGTCAGCTGGAGAAGGTCCCGGGGCTGCAGCAGCTGCCGCCCGGTGGTGAGACCGTCCAGCTGCACCACCGGATGCTTTTCCAGCCCCAGGGCCAGCTCCGGCTCCGAGGCGGCAAAATCCGCCAGCTCACCGGCCAGAAAGCCCGCCTCCATTCCGGCGGACACGTCCTCCTTCAGCTGCCACAGCCAGCCCCGCAGGGCCTCCGCTGTGCGGCCGCTGTCCTCCACGCAGATCAGAGCATCCGCGGGCAGATAGTCCAGGGCGGTGGTCTTTTCCGGGTACACCGCCGCCATGCAGCGGTCCGCGCCGTTGGGGGTGACCCCCTGGCGCAGCAGGGCGGCATCGGCGGTCAGCAGGTCCCGCAGGGCCTGGGTGCCCTGCCTCCGGGCAAGGCGCTTTACTGCGGCCTCCAGCCGGGCGGCGGCGTCCTCCGCCGTATGCTCCTCCCAGCCGGGCAATACCTCCGCCGCCGGAAGCAGCAGCGCCTCCCGGCGGTTTTCCACCCGGCGCTGGGTGGCGGCGTCAAATATGCCCAGGGAGTCGATCTCGTCGTCGAAAAATTCGCAGCGCACCGGCTGCTCCATGCCCGGGGAGAACACGTCCAGGATGCCGCCCCGCAGGGCAAACTGTCCCGGGCCCTCCACCTGGTCGCAGCGGGTATATCCGGCTCCGGCCAGCCGCCGGGTCAGGGCGTTCAGATCCCACTGCTGGCCCACGGCCAGGGTCAGTGCCGTCCGCTCCAGAACCCGGGGCGGGATGCACCGCTGCACCAGCGCGTCCGGGGTAGTGACCACCACGGGGCTGTCCGCCAGGCGGTACAGGGCCGCCAGCCGCTGGTTTTCCCACTGGCGGCTGGACTCCATAGGCCGCCACTGAAGCTCCCGGGCCGGGAGCACCAGGGGCGTCTCCCCGGTGAGCACGGCCAGGTCACCGGCCTGGCGCCGGGCCTCCCGTTCGTCGGCACACAGCACCCACAGGGGCCGTCCGCTGTCCCGGTGCAGGGCCGCCTCCACCTGGGCCCGGTGGACCGGTCCCACGCCGGTGACCAGCACCGGCGAAACGCCGCCGCGCACATCCTCTGTCAGCTGCCGCACCTCCGTCAGGTGCAGCAATTCCTTTACCAGCGCCTTCACCGGGCACCTCCCTTCGTTTTCCCCCAACGCATCCGGGGGCGTATACGGTAAGTATACGCCCCGAAGCTGTAATTTAACTTAAATTTTGTCCGTCCGCCGCCTGTCGGGGGCGGGAACCCTTCTATGCTTATGCGCTCTTTCCGGATTTCTTCTCCCGGGTAAAGACCTCTGCCGTGATCAGCGCCGTCAGCGGGATGGACAGGATCACGCCCACACTGCTGGCTACGCCGCTGACCACCTCCAGGGATACATAGGCCGAGCTCAGCAGCTGCCGGGGGGACAGCCCCAGAGAATACAGGTACAGGATCAGGGTAAAGCCGCTGCCCAGAAACGCCAGGATCAGGGTGTTGGTCATGGTGCCCACCATGTCCCGGCCGATGTTCATGCCGGAGCGGAACAGCTCCCTCCGGGACAGCTCCGGATTGGCGGCGTGGACCTCCGACAGGGAGGAGGCAATGCCCATGGTCACGTCCATCACCGCGCCTAGGGCGCTGATGACGATGCCGCCCACCAGCAGGCCCCGCAGACCGATGGGCGTGCCGGTCTGCCGCAGCTGCAGCAGGGGCTCCACGTCGTCGATGCGCAGGCCGTCGATGCGGGTCAGTCCCTGGGCCAGCAGGCCGAACAGCAGGGCCAGGGCGGTGCCCGCCACTGCGCCCAGCATGGCGCACACGGTCTTTTTCCGGACGCCGCCTACGATGGTCAGGCTTACCACCGCCACATAGGCGCAGACGATAAACGTCATCAGCAGCGTGTTGGCCCCCTTCATCAGGGACGGCAGCAGCACGCCGAACAGGCACACCAGCGTCACCGCCAGGGCCACCAGGGATTTGATCCCCGTCCGGCCGCCCACGGCCACCGCTGCCGCGATGAACAGCACCAGCACGATGCAAAGGGGCAGCAGACGGTCGAATTCATACACCGTGGCATTGACGGTGCCGTCGGAATAGGTGGAGATCAGGATGGTGGCCCGGTCCCCGACCTTCAGCGGCCCGCCATACAGGGGCCCCACATAGTTATATACCTGCATCTGCTGGCCCTTATAGTCGCCGGAGCGGACGGTGACCAGCAGCAGCTGCTCGCCGCGATAACCGTTGTCGGAGGCAGGGTCCTTCTCCGTGGAATCGGAGAGGATCTGGTCCACGGAGGCGCTTTCGTAATCCGCGCGGTTCTCTGGCTCGTCGGACTGCACCGGCACGGGAGCCGCCAGCAGCCGCGCCGCCAGCAGCACCGCCAGCGCCGCCGCCAGCACGATGCACGTCCATTTATTCTCCCGAATCCAGGCGGCAGGGCCGGGCCCCTTCGTTTTTTTCTTCATATATACCGGTCCTTTCGGCAATTGGTGACACCAGCATAGCAAGTTGCGCCCCCCTTGTCAAGCAGGGCTTTGTGCAATCATCCATGCCTTGTGCACATATTAGCAAAATTTGTGTCAAATCTGCAAATAAAACTGGAAACTGACAGAAGCGTATGTTACAATGAAAATACCTGTGGGGCGGGAAGCTCCGGGAGAAATTAAAGGAGGTAATAGCTTGATGAAAACACCTGTTCGCACCAGACTTCTGTCTGCGCTGCTGTCACTGGTCATGCTGGTTTCCCTGCTGCCGGTGTCGGTATTCGCGGCAGAGCCTGCGTCCGGGACCTGGGAAAAGGTCACCGAGGCACAGGAGGACTGGTCCGGTCAATACCTGATCGTCTATGAAAAGGGCAGCCTGATCATGGACGGCTCCCTGTCCGCCCTGGACAAGGAGGGCAACAAGGTGGACGTGACCATCACCGACGGCAAGATCGTTGGTGATTACGCCAAGTACGCGTTCACCATCGCGCCCATGACCGGCGGCTGGTCCGTGCAGTCCGCCAGCGGAAAGTACATTTCCGGCAAGTCCGGCAAGAACAAGATCATCACCGGCTCCACTCCGGAGCTCAACACCATCACCTTCGCTGATGGTAATGTGAAGATCGCCAGCAACAACACCACGCTGCAGTATAACGCAGCCGCCACCAACGGCACCCGGTTCCGCTATTATAAGAGCGAGAATCAGCAGCCCGTGGCCCTGTATAAGCTCAGCACCGTTCCCGCCCGGGAAAGCGGCATCGTCACCGATCTGACCACCCTGCAGAACGGCGACAAGGTGGTGGTGTTCAACCCCGCCAACAAAAAGGCTCTGTCCTCCGTGTACAACGGCTTCTATAACACGGGCGTGGATGTGGAGCTGACCGGTGGCAAGCTCACCGGCTACACGGATGCAGAGCTGTGGACCGTGAACCGCACCGAGAGCGGCGCCTATACCTTCTCCACCGCCGAGGGCAAGAAGCTGTCCATGGACACCAGCTACAGCAGCACTCCCCTGGACAAGGCCAATGTGGATTGGGAGCTCAGCGCTGCCGCCACGGCGGACTGCTTCTACATCAAGAACGTGGGCCGCGGCAGCTATCTGGAGTGGTTCGCCGAGAAGAACAATTGGAGCTCCTACGGAACCATCGGCAGCAACGAGCCCCTGTTCGCCCAGCAGCTTTATCTGGTGGCAGACACCCAGAAGCCTGACCAGCCCGGTCAGCCTGATGATCCCACCGCTCCCCTGAAGAACGGTGACCAGGTGGTCATCTATAACCCCGCCAACCTGAAGGCCCTGTCCACGGAGTACACCGGCTTCTATAACAAGGGCACCGACGTGACCCTCACCGGTGGGAAGCTGTCCGGCTTTGCCGAGGCGGACATCTGGACCGTGGGCGTCAACGACGATGGCAGCTATACCTTCTCCACCGCCGACGGCAAGAAGCTGTCCATGGACGAAAAATACTCCAGCACTCCCCTGGACAAGGCCCACACCGCCTGGACACTGGAGCAGGCTGCCACCGAGGGCTGCTACTATATCAAGAACATGGGCCGCAGCAGCTATCTGGAGTGGTATGCCGAGAAGAACAATTGGAGTGCCTTCGGCACCATCGGCAGCAATGAAGCTCTGTTTGCCCAGGCATTCTTCAAAATTCAGAAAAGCGGCATCGTTACCTCCGTATCCGACGGCGACCAGGTGGTGGTATTCAACCCCGCCAACGGCAAGGCCCTGTCCACGGAGTACACCGGCTTCTATAACAAGGGCACCGACGTGACCCTGGCCAATGGCAAGCTCTCCGGTTATACCAAGGCCGACATCTGGACCGTGGGCGTCAACGCCGACGGCAGCTACACCTTCTCCACCGCCGACGGCAAGAAGCTGTCTATGGACGAAAAATACTCCAGCACCCCCCTGGATAAGACCCACACCGGCTGGAGCATCCTCCCCGCCGCCACGGAAAACTGCGTCTATATCCAGAACGTGGGCCGCAGCAGCTATCTGGAGTGGTATGCCGAGAAGAACAACTGGAGTGCCTTCGGCACCATCGGCAGCAACGAGGCTCTGTTTGCCCAGCAGCTCTATCTGGTAGGCGACGAGACGGACCAGCCCGCCGGCAGCCTGCCCCAGGAGGGCGCGCAGGTGGTGCTGTTCAACCAGAATGCCCAGGGCGTCCTGGCCGGGCAGAATGACAACACCGACAGCCCCGCCGTCAACAACGTCTCCGCCCAGGTGGCCAACGGCAAGGCCATTCCCGGCAACGGCGGCGTGGTGTTCACCGTGGAGCGCAGCGGCGAATACTATCGCTTCCGCAACGAGACCTACGGCTACCTGTGCTCCAACGGCACCGGCAACAACGCCTTCTATTCCCTCACCGCCAGCGACGACGCCGACTGGACCGTGGAGCCCTGCTCCGGCGGCGTGGGCGGCTATCAGCTGGAGAGCCGCACCGCCAAGTTCAACGGCAGGTACAGCCAGTTCCTGGAGTATTATAGCGACAGCTATAAGACCTATAGCATGTACAACGTCACGGACTACACCATCTACTCCTTCTTCTTCTATGGCGTAGCCGACAGCGTGAAGCTGGACGGCGGCATCGTCAATGATCCCGCCGTGAAGTTCACCTCCGCCGACTCCGTGAAGGGGGGCCAGGATTACACCCTGACCTTTACCGTGGACGATGCGAAGGCGGTCCAGAAGCTGGAGATCCTGGTGGACGGCAGGTCTGCCGGTGTCATCACCGATTACACCGCCGACGGCAGCAATTACACCGCCAATGTGCCTGCCGCCATGCTGGCCGGGTCCGATCAGGTGACCTTCACCGTCCGCGTGACCAATGTCTCCGGCGCCAGCTACAGCGGCAGCCTGGTGGTCACCGTGGTGGACGAGCCCTCCATCGGCGCCGTGACGCCGCTCAAGGGCAGCCAGACCGGCAGCGACAAGCGGCCTGTCATCTCCGCTGAGCTCATCAACGCCGGTGAGAATCCCACCGTGGAAATGACCGTCAACGGGGAGAAGGTCAACGCCGTCTGTGCCGGCGGCAAGGCCACCTACACCCCCGCCGCCGACATGACCGACGGCCGCACCAATGTTACCGTCACCGTCACCCGCGCCGACGGCAAGTCCGCTTCCTTCAGCTGGTTCTTCACCGTGGGTGAGTCCCGGTATCAGCTGTACTTCGGTCAGCTGCACAGCCACACCCAGTATTCCGACGGCGCAGGCTCTCTGGAGTCCGCTCTGAGCTATGTGAAGAACCTGCCCGACAGCGCCAACGTGCAGTTTGTGGCCTTCACCGACCACTCCAACTACTTCGACAAGAGCGGCGCGGCCAACCCCGAGGGCGCTCTGTATGACATGAGCCTGGCCACCCCCTACAGCCAGGAGACCTGGAACAGCTACCGTTCCGCCGTGGCCGCCTTCAACGAGGCCAACGCCGGCTCCCTGGTGGCTCTGGCCGGCTTCGAGATGACCTGGTCCGGCGGTCCCGGCCACATCAACACCTTCAATACCCCCGGTATCGTCTCCCGCAACAACACCACCCTGAACAACAAGACCGACTATGCCGGTATGCGCGCCTACTATGCCCTGCTGAGCCAGCAGGAGGGCGCAGACAGCCTCAGCCAGTTCAACCACCCCGGCAACACCTTCGGCACCTTCGGTGACTTCGCCTTCTGGGATCCCGTCATCGACAGCCGCATGTACATGGTGGAGGCCGGCAACGGCGAGGGCCAGATCGGCGCCGGCGGCTATTATCCCAGCTATGAGTACTACACCATGGCGCTGGATAAGGGCTGGCACCTGGCTCCCACCAACAACCAGGATAACCACAAGGGCCGCTGGGGCAACGCCAACGACGCCCGCGACGTGATCCTCACCGACGACTTCTCCGAGGAGGGCATCTACGACGCGCTGCGCGCCATGCGTATGTACGCCACTGAGGACAAGAACCTGGAGATCGGCTACACCGTCAACGGCATGCTCCTGGGCAGCAGCCTCACCGAGGTCCCCGAGAAGCTGAACATCCACGTCACCGTCAACGACCCCGACGCCAGCGATTCCATCTCCAAGGTGGAGGTCATTGTCAACTCCGGCAAGACCGCCTATACCTGGGACGATCCCGCTGTCCTGGCCACCGGCGACCTGTCCGTGACCCTGGACCCCGACTACAGCTACTACTACATCCGCGTCACCCAGGGTGACGGCGACCTGGCGGTCACCGCTCCCGTGTGGGTGGGCGAGACCCTGAAGCTGGGCATCTCCGATGTGACCTGCGGCACCTCCACTCCCGTCACCGGCGAGAAGATGACCGTTACCACCACCCTGTTCAACAGCGAGAGCACCGACGCCAGGATCAAGTCCATCACCTATGCCGTGGGCAGCCAGGTGCTGGCCTCCGCCACCGACGCGGGCACCGTTCCCGCCAGCGGCACCCTGGACCTGAGCTATGATATCTCCTTCGATACCGCCCGGGTCTATAAGGTCACCGCCACCGTGGTGCTGGAGCAGGACGGCAAGGAGTATGTGTTCACCAAGGACATTACCCTGGACGTGCTGAACGCCGACGACCTGGTGTATATCGGCATCGACGCCTCCCACTACAACGAGTATGTGGCCGGTAACTACAAGGATTCCATGGGCAACTTCGGCAACCTGGCGGGCAAGTACAACGTCCGCACCGTGGAGCTGAAGACCAGCGACGATCTGATCGCCGCCTGCTCCAATCCCAAGTTCAAGGCCCTGATCCTCACCGCCCCCTCCCGCCGCCTGGCGGACGCCCAGACCGATCCCCGGACCTACAGCGCCGCGGAGCTGGCGGCCATTACCGCCTTCAACGCCGGCGGCGGCACCGTGATCCTAGCCGGCTGGAGCGACAACTACGAGAACTATGACGTGATCCAGAGCAATCCCGCCATCAAGCACATGGCCGCCACCCAGAACGAGGTGCTCCAGGCCCTGGGCTCCAGCCTGCGTATTGCGGACGATGCCACTTATGACGATGTCCGCAGCGCAGCCGACGGCGTGGACAAGTGGCGTCTGTACTTCAACACCTACGGTCAGAGCTTCCTGACCGACGGCGTGGAGGTGGACCCCGCTCACCCCTATGACCGCCTGTACACCGAGGTATTCAGCCACTATGGCGGCGCCTCCGTGTATGCCGTGGATGCAGACGGCAACCCCACTTCTGCCCTGCCCGCTACGGTGACTCCGGTGGTGTACACCCATCCCACCACCTATTCCGTGGACGTGGATAAGGACGGCCTGGGCGGCGCCAACGTGCCCAAGTACGCCTATGCCGAAAACGACAGCCGTCTGCTGGCCATGGCCAGCGAGCAGCTGGAGGGCAAGGGTCTGATCATCGTGTCCGGCGCGGCCTTCATGTCCAACTTCGAGGTCCAGGCCACCATCAGTGACAACGGCTCCGAGAAGAACTACTCCAACTACAAGATCTGCGAGAACCTGCTGGGCCGCATCAACCCCGTGAAGATCACCGACATTGCCACGGTCCAGGCCCAGACCGAGGCCGGTCACAAGTACACCATTGAGGGTATCGTGACCTCCAACGCCTCCGGTTATGACAAGGCCACCGCCTTCTTCGACTGCATCTATGTTCAGGATGAGACCGGCGGCATCAACTGCTTCCCCGTGGCCGGCGACTTCAAGATCGGCGACGTGGTCCGCGTCACCGGCGTGACGGAGACCTATCAGGGCGAGAACGAGCTGCAGGTTTCCTCCATTGAGAAGATCGGTGAGACCACTCCCGTCACTCCCAGAGCCGTCACCTCCACCCAGATCAACGACGGCTCCGTCCTGGGCCAGCTGGTGACCCTGAACGGCTACGTCACCGGCTATGAGATGGCCGACGGCCTGGTCCAGACCATTCTGGTCCGCGACAGCGAGGGCAAGATCGCCCGCGTGTTCATCGACGGCTATATCACCACCTCCTACGATGTGGCGAACCTGTCCGTGGGCTGCCAGATCTCCGCCACGGGCCTGGCCTCCTATGACAACACCTTCGTCCTGGCCGACGGCACCCCCATGGCTCCCCGCATCCGCGTCCGCGACCGCAACGACGTGGTCTGCACCGCCCATGAGCATACCTTCGGCGAGTGGATCGTCACCACCCAGCCCACCTGCACCGAGCCCGGCGAAAAGACCCGCACCTGCACCGGCTGCGGTGAGGTGGAGACCATGGTCATCGACGCCACCGGCCATCACTACAAGGATGGCAAGTGCACCGACTGCGGCGCAGCCGATCCCGGCTATCAGCCCACCCAGCCCGGCGTCAAGACCGGCGACGAGAGCAACACCACCATGTGGATCATCGTCCTGGTGTGCGCTGCCGCTCTGGCTGTGGTGCTGGTCATCGTGTCCCGCAAAAAGCGCAACAGCTGAGAAAAACGGAACTCTCAGGTAAGCGCTGAACAAAAGGGGGGGCCCGCCATCCGGCGGGACCCCCCTTTGCCTGTCAAAAAAGGGCAAAAACGGCGTCCGCCTTGGTCAAAGGCGGACGCCGTCAGCTTGTCAAAAATCCTTTTTGACAAGCTGAAAAAGCATTTTCAAAACTTTCATGAAAGTTCTGAAAATGCAATGATTGAAAACGAAAGACACCCCTGATGGGTTTCTTTCGTAACTATCTTCCTTTCCGAAGGCAGAGGCAATCCTATTTATTGACAGTCTCACGGCGTCCGCCTTGGTCAAAGGCGGACGCCGTTTCTTACTCATCAATGATTTACTTTTTCTTGCCGCCGTGGGTGGCCTTCATGCGCTTTTCGTGGTTGAGAATGGTCTTGCGCATACGCAGGCTCTCGGGGGTGACCTCCAGCAGCTCGTCGTCGGCCAGGAACTCCAGGCACTGCTCCAGGCTCAGCTTCCGGGGCGGCACCAGGCGCAGGGCCTCGTCGGAACCGGCGGCCCGCATGTTGGTCATCTGCTTCTTCTTGCAGACGTTGACGGTGATGTCCTCCTGCTTGGGGGACACGCCCACGATCATGCCCTCATACACCTTGACGCCCGGGCCGATGAACAGGGCGCCCCGCTCCTGGGCGTTGAACAGTCCGTAGCTGACGGACTCGCCGGTTTCAAAGGACACCAGGGAGCCGGTGTTCCGGCGGTTCAGGTCGCCCTTATAGGGGGCGTAGCTGTCGAACACGGAGGCCATGATGCCCTCGCCCCGGGTGTCCGTCAGGAACTCGTTGCGATAGCCGAACAGGCCCCGGGCGGGAATCAGGAACTCCAGCTTCATGCGGCTGCCCACAGGGGTCATCTCGATCAGGTCGCCCTTGCGGGAGCCCAGCTTCTCGATGACCGCGCCCACGCATTCGCTGGGCACGTCGGCCACCAGACGCTCAATGGGCTCGCACTTCTTGCCGTCGATGGTGCGGTACAGGACCCGGGGGGGAGACACCTGGAACTCGTAGCCCTCCCGGCGCATGGTCTCGATGAGGATGGACAGGCTCATTTCGCCGCGGCCTGCCACATTGAAGGCATCGGTGGCGCCCTCAAGCTCCGTGACCCGCAGGGACACGTCCTTCAGCGTTTCCCGGAACAGGCGGTCCCGCAGCTGGCGGGAGGTGACGAACTTGCCCTCGCGGCCGGCGAAGGGGGAGTCGTTGACGGAGAAGGTCATCTCCATGGTGGGGGCGGAGATCTTCACAAAGGGCAGAGGCTCCACGCAGTCGGGGGCGCAGATGGTGTCGCCGATGGTGATGTCGCCGATGCCGGACATGGCGATGATGTTGCCGGCGGTGGCCTCGGTGATGGGCTGCTTGCCCAGGCCCTGGAACTCGTACATGGACACGGCTTTGGCCTTCTTGGCCGGGGCGTCGGGGTCGTGATAGTTGCACACGGCGATCTCCTGATTCTGCTTCAGGACGCCGCGCTCCACCCGGCCGATGGCGATGCGGCCCACGAACTCGTTATAGTCGATGGCGGAGACCAGCATCTGGAAGGGCTGGTCCAGGTCCGCTTCGGGAGCGGGGATATAGCTGAGGATGGTGTCGAACAGAGGCTTGAGGTCCGTGCCCGGCACGTCGGGGGAGTAGGAGGCGATGCCCTGGCGGGCGGAGCAGAACAGCATGGGGGAATCCAGCTGCTCCGGGGTGGCGTCCAGGTCCAGCAGCAGCTCCAGCACCTCGTCGATGACCTCGTGAATGCGCTGGTCCGGGCGGTCGATCTTGTTGACCACCACGATGACCCGGTGACCCAGCTCCAGGGCGCGGCTGAGCACAAAGCGGGTCTGGGGCATGGGGCCCTCGGCGGCGTCCACCAGCAGGATAACGCCGTTGACCATCTTCAGGATGCGCTCCACCTCGCCGCCGAAGTCGGCATGGCCCGGGGTGTCCACAATGTTGATCTTGGTGTCGCCGTACTGGATGGCGGTGTTCTTGGCCAGGATGGTGATGCCCCGCTCACGCTCCAGATCGTTGGAGTCCATGACCCGCTCCACCGTCTCCTGGTTCTCGCGGTACACGCCGCCCTGCTTGAGCATCTGGTCCACCAGGGTGGTCTTGCCGTGGTCCACGTGGGCGATAATGGCTACGTTTCTCAGTTTTTCGTTCTGCAAAGGAAAAACCCCTTTCTTTTGGGTATAAAAATTCATGCACTGTGCGGCGCACCACGAAAACAGGCAAACTCTTCTGTGCATGAAGTTTTGTGCATCATTCCCGGTTGCCCCGAAGGGGCGAGGGAATGGCACATTCTATTTTTTGCTATGCTTTTGCATAGCAAATCTCTCAACCTTCACATTATATCCCCGGATTTTTCCGATTGCAAGAACTTTTTGTGAATTCCGGCTGTTTTTTAGGTTTTGCTTTTCCTTTGACCCGGGACGTGGTATAGTGAGGGGGAAAGGGGGCGTTTGTATGGACCAGGAGACGCTGCGACGGAAATTGGCAGAGCACCGGCCGTCCTTGCAGCAGGCGCGGGGTGAATTTGCCGTGCTGGTGCCGCTGGTGGAGGGGCCGGAGGGACTGAGCCTTCTGTATGAGGTGCGCCCGGCGAAGCTGCACCACCACAGCGGGGAGGTGTGCTTCCCCGGCGGACGGATGGAGCCCGGAGAGACGCCCCGGCAGTGCGCCCTGCGGGAGACCCGGGAGGAGCTGGGGATCCCGGCAGAGCGGATCGAGCTTCTGGGGGACCTGGACTTTCTTTATCTGCGGTCCGAGGGGCTCATGTACCCGGTGCTGGCCCAGCTGGATCCGGCGGCGCCTCTGCGCCCCAGTCCCGACGAGGTGCGGGACACATTCACGGTGCCCCTGTCCTTTCTGCGGGCTCACCCGCCCGCGATCTACCGCTACCCCCTGCGGCCGGAGATCGGGGCGGACTTTCCCTATGACAAGGTGGGCGCGGCGGCGGACTATCCCTGGCAGGCCGGGCACATGGAGGTGCCGGTATACGAGGGGCTTCCGTATCCCCTGTGGGGGCTGACGGCCCGGATCACCTGGTGGCTGCTGGAGCGGTATGGGGACATATTGACAGGTATGTTATAATGTAACATGGCTGATTATATAGAAAAAAGAGGAAACTGCTATGGAATTTACACAGGGCGCGCCCTTTGACAGCTTTGGCCTGTCCGAGGCCACCATGCGCGCCATACGGAACAAAGGATACGAGATCAGCACCCCCGTTCAGGCCGGGTGCATCCCCCCCATGCTGGCGGGAAAGGACGTGATCGCCAAGGCCCCCACCGGCACCGGCAAGACCATGGCCTTCGGCATCCCCATCATCGAGCGCATCGACCCGGACAGCGAGGACGTGCAGGCGGTGATCCTGGCCCCCACCCGGGAGCTGGCCATGCAGATCACCGACGAAATGCGCCAGATCGCCGTGTGCCATGAGGGGGTCCGCCTGGTGTGCCTCTACGGCGGACAGCCCATTGCCAAGCAGATCAACGCCCTGAAGCGGCGGCCCCAGATCGTGGTGGCCACGCCGGGCCGCCTGTCCGACCACATGAAGCGCCGCACCGTGACCCTGGGTCAGGTGCAGACCGTGGTGCTGGACGAGGCGGACCGGATGCTGGACATGGGCTTTATCCACGACGTGACCCGCATTCTGGACAAGATCCCCCACCGGAGGAATCTGGGGATGTTCTCCGCCACCATCTCCCGGGAGGTCATGGACATTTCCTGGGTGTATCAGCGGGATCCGGAGGAGATCACCGTGCAGGCCACCCGGGAAAATAAGCCGGACATCCTGCAATACCGCATCGAGGTGCCGTCGGACAAGAAGGTGGACGCCATTGCCGCCATCATCCGGGCCCAGCAGCTGGACCGGGTCATCTGCTTCTGCAACACCAAGGGCTCCACGGAGCGGCTGACAAAATTTTTGCAGCTGCGGGGACTGGACGCCCAATGCATCCACGGTGACATTCCCCAGCGCAAGCGGGAGGAGGTCATGGCCCGGTTCCGGGACGGGGAGCTTCATGTGTTCGTGGCCACGGACGTGGCCAGCCGGGGCATCGACGTGGACGACGTGGACGCGGTGTTCAACTTTGAGGTGCCGGAGGAGAACGAGTATTATATCCATCGCATCGGCCGCACCGGCCGGGCCAGGAAGCACGGCGTGGCATATACCCTGCTGTCGGACTTCCCGTCCCGCATGCGGCTGGACGATATCGCCCGCAACACCCGCAGCCAGATCATCCCCGCCGTTCTGGGCGAGGACGGCCAGGTGACGCCGGCGGAAAACAAATCCAAGTAAGGAGCGTGGCCCCTATGAAACGACGGATACGGTGGACGGCCCTGGTGCTGGCGGTATGCCTGCTGGCCCTGACCGGCTGCGCACAGCAGCGGGACACCATGACCCTGCGGGTGTGTCTGGACAGTGCGCCCGCCACCCTGGACCCCGCGATGGCGGCCACCGACGCCGAGCGCACGGTGGTGTCCCATTTGTTTGAGAATCTGATGAAGCTCTCCCGGGGGGAGAACGGCAGCATCCAGGCCGCTCCCGCCGTGGCCAAGTCCTATGCCGTGGAGGATAACCTGGACGGCACGGAGACGTATACCTTTACCCTGCGGCAGAATGCCCGGTGGTCCGACGGCAAGGCCGTTACCGCCCACGACTTTGTTTACGCCTGGCAGCGGCTGGCGGATCCGGCCACGGGCTCGCCTCACGCGGCGCTGCTGGATATGGTGGCGGGGTACAGTCAGGCCCGGGAAAAGCAGGACGGAAGCCTTTTGCAGGTGTCCGCCCCGGACGACTTCACCTTTGTGGTGCAGCTGTCGTATAAGTGCGCCTATTTCCTGACGGACGTGTGCGCCGCCAGCGCCACCATGCCGGTGCGCAGCGATGCGGCGGAGCAGAAGGACTGGTCCCTGCACTCCGAGACGCTGCTGACCGACGGGCCCTATCGGGCCACCGCCTGGGAGGAAACGGGACTGACGGCCCTGGCCGCCGACGGGTATTATGACGCCCGCCGTCTGGGGCCGGACGTGCTGGAGTTCCGGTTTGAGACGGACGGCCAGAAGCGGGCGGAGCTGGTGGAGCACGGCGACGTGGACTTTGCCATGAACCTGCCGGAGGGCGACACCTCCGATCCCTATCCCCAGACCACGGTGCTGCTGCTGAACCAGCGGGCCGAGAGCCTGGAGAACGAATCCCTGCGCCGGGCCCTGAGTCTGGTCATCGACCGCAGCGCGCTGGTGGAGGGCCTGTCCTGCGACGCGGCGGAGGGCATTGTGCCCCCGGGCCTGCGCAATACCATGGGCGGCGATTTCCGCACGGAGAGCGGCAGCCTGGTGGACAACGCCCCCGATAACTACGAGGCTCTGTGCCAGCAGGCCAAGACCCTGCTGGAGGAGGCAGGCGGCGTAAAGGCCGTGGGGCAGATCACCCTTTTGTACGATACCTCGGACGAGACGGCGACCAATACCGCCATGGCCGTCCGGGACGCCTGGAAGCACCAGCTGGGGATCATCGCCGTTATGCGCGGCGCCACGGCCCAGGAGCTGGCGGAGGCTGTGAACCGGGGCGAATACATCGTGGCGCTGACGACCCTGACCGCTGACCGGGGCGATGCGTCCGGTCTGCTGTCCTGGTGGCAGAGCGGCAGCAGCTTCCACTCCACCGCCTATGTCATGCTGCTGCGGGCAGCGGAGGCCTCGGGCCGGGTGGAAGTCCGGGACGCCTATCTGGAGGACGCGGAGCGGATGCTGGTGGAGGACGGCTGGGCCATTCCCCTGTACTATCCCCATCGCCACAGCGGCCTGGGCCAGCACCTGACGGCTCCCCTGTACGACGGCACCGGGGTGTATCTGTTCTCCGGCGTGGTGCAGCAGACGCCGCAGTAAATCACAGGATTCGGGAGGAAGCACCATGAAAGAGACTGTTTTGCTTACCGGCGGAGCCGGGTTCATCGGCTCTCACATTGCCGTGGAGCTTTTGCAGCGGGACTATAACGTGGTCATTGCCGACGACCTGTCCAATGCCCGCCCGGACGTGCCGGAGTGCATCCGGCAGATCACGGGCCGGGCCCCGGCGTTCTATCACATGGACGCGGCGGACCGTCCGGCTCTGGACCGGGTGTTCCGGGAGCATCCCATTGCCGCCGCCGTCCATCTGGCGGGATACAAGGCCGTGGGCGAGTCGGTGCAGAAGCCCCTGGCCTATTACCGGAACAACCTGGACACCACCCTGGCCCTGCTGGACGTGATGGCGGACCACGGGGTACACCGGCTGATCTTCAGCTCGTCGGCCACGGTGTACGGCGACGCCCCGGCTCCCTGCCGGGAGGATATGCCCACCGGCGGCTGCACCAATCCCTATGCCTGGACCAAGCTGATGATCGAGCAGATCCTGCGGGATGCGGCCAAGGCCGATCCGGCCCTGTCCGCCGTGTGCCTGCGGTATTTTAACCCCGTGGGAGCCCACGAAAGCGGCCTTATCGGGGAGCTGCCCAACGGCATTCCCAACAACCTGATGCCCTACATCACCCAGACCGCCGCCGGTATCCGACCGGAGCTGACGGTGTTCGGCAACGACTATCCCACTCCCGACGGCACCGGCGTCCGGGACTATATCCACGTGGTGGATCTGGCCCGGGGCCATGTGGCGGCGCTGGAGTTTTCCCGGACCAGCCCGGGCTGGGAGGCCATCAACCTGGGCACCGGCCGGGGCAGCAGCGTGCTGGAGATCGTGGAGACGTTTCAGCGGGTCAACGGCGTGGCGGTGCCTTACCGCATCGGCCCCCGGCGGGCCGGGGATCTGCCCACCTGCTATGCCGCCACGGACAAGGCGGCGCGGCTGCTGCACTGGCACGCGGAAAAGGACCTGGCCGACATGTGCCGGGACGCCTGGCGCTGGCAGCAGAGCCAGAATCAATAACGCACACACAATTCCGGGCCGGTATGGGCGCTGCCTGTTCCGGCCCGCAGCATTCGCAAAAGGAGATTTTTCATGATGCCTATCCGTTCCAGGGCCGCAGCGGCGGCCGTGCATATCCTTACTGCCCTGTGCGCCGCTGTGGGCGTGGTGCTGCAATGCGGCTTTATCGGCGGGAAGCTGAACCTGGCCGTCCTGCAATACTTCACGCTGATGAGCAACATCCTGTGCGCCGTGTACTTCACCGGCGCCGCCGTGCACACCCTGCGCCGGGGCGGCACCTGGCTGCCGGTGTGCAAGGGGGCCCTGGTGATGGCCATGGCCATCACGGGCATCACCTTCCACCTGGTGCTGGCCGCCGGGGACTTCAGCATGGGCCCCACCCAACTGATCACCAATCATCTGCTGCACACCGCCGCCCCTCTGCTGACGGTGCTGGATTGGCTGCTGTTCGACGAAAAGGGCCGGTACCGCTGGTTTGAGCCGTTCCTGTGGGGCATTTTCCCGTCGGCGTACTTTGTATACACCATGATACGGGCCCGGGTCAGCAGCTTCCGGTTCTATAACGGCTCACCGTATCCCTATGCCTTCATGGACGTGGACGCCCTGGGCTGGGGCAAGGTGCTGCTGATCTTCCTGGGCATGGCGGCGGCGTTTCTGGCCTTCGGCTATGTGCTGGTGTGGCTGGATCATCTGCTGGCCCGGCGGCGGGCATGACAGGCCGGCGGGACCCGGCCCGGGATATGGAGGCCGCCCGGGCCATTGCCCGGCAGGCGGCGTCCCTGGGGGGCGCGGCATACTATGTGGGCGGCTTCGTCCGGGACCGGCTGCTGGGCCGGGAGAACACCGACGTGGACATTGAGGTCCACGGCGTCACCCCCCGGCAGCTGGCGGAGATATTGGACGGTATGGGGGGCCGCCTGGAGATGGGGGCCAGCTTCGGTATTTACGGCCTGAAGGGCTATGGCCTGGACATTGCCATGCCCCGGCGGGAGCGGGCCACAGGCCGGGGCCACCGGGATTTCCAGGTCAGCGTGGACCCGTTTCTGGGCACGGAGCAGGCCGCCCGGCGGCGGGATTTCACCGTGAACGCTCTGATGGAAAACGTGCTGACGGGGCAGGTGCTGGACCACTTCCACGGACTGGACGATCTGCGCCGGGGTATTCTGCGCCATGTGGACAGCCGGACGTTTCCGGAGGACCCGCTGCGGGTGCTGCGGGGAGCCCAGTTCGCGGCCCGGTTCCGGTTCGCCGTGGCCCCGGAAACCGTGGCTCTGTGCCGGGATATCGACCTGGCCGCCCTGCCGCCGGAGCGGGTGGAGGGGGAGCTGTGCAAGGCGCTTTTGCAGGCGGACCGCCCCTCGCTGTTTTTTGAGACGCTGCGGGACATGGGACAGCTGTCCCCTTGGTTTCCGGAGGTGGAGGCCCTGATCGGCGTTCCCCAGGAGCCGGGCTTTCATCAGGAGGGCGACGTGTGGAACCACACCATGCTGGTGCTGGACCAGGCGGCGGCCCTGCGGAGCCGGGCGCGGCGGCCCTTTGCCTTTATGCTGGCGGCCCTGACCCACGACCTGGGCAAGACCGTCACCACACAGCGGGTCCGGGGACGCATCCACGCCTATGCCCATGAGACGGCGGGAGTCCCCCTGGCGGAGGCTCTGCTGCGGCGGATCGTGGGAGAGAAGGCGGTGACGGCCTATGTATTGAACATGGTGGAGCTGCACATGAAGCCCAACGCCCTGGTGGGAGCCGATGCGTCGGTGAAGGCCAGCAACCGGATGTTTGACCGGTCCGTGGAGCCGGAGGATCTGATCCTGCTGGCCGCGGCGGACGGCCGGGGCACCTGGGGCCGCTGGCCCTGGGAGGATACGGAGCCGTGGCTGCGGCAGCGGCTGGCCCTGTATCGGGAGATCATGGCCCGGCCCCAGGTCACCGGGGCGGAGCTGATCGCCGCCGGATTGACGCCGGACAGCCGGTTCCGGGAGCTGCTGGACTATGCCCACAAGCTGCACCTGGCGGGTATCCCCCACGACAGCGCCCTGAAGCAGACCCTGGCCTACGCCCGGAAGCGGAAATAACCGCACGGCATTTTTTTAGCTTGCAAACGGGATGCTCCTGTGGCATGATAGACGAGAAGCAGTGTATCATGCCACAGGAGGTATTTTTATGCATATCACCGTTATCGGATGCGGGCGCTGGGGCTCGCTGATCGCCTGGTATCTGGACCGCACCGGCCACCGGGTCACGCTGTACGGCCGCCCGGGCTCCCGGCACATGCAGCGGTTTCTTGCCACCCGGCAGAATGACCTGCTGACCCTGCCGGAGTCCATTGCCCTGTCCACGGACCTGGCCTGCGTCCGGCAGGCGGAGACGGTGGTGATCTCCATCGGCTCCCAGGGGCTCCAGGGCCTCATGGACCAGCTGAAGCCTCTGTCCCTCCGGGACAGGATCTTCGTTCTGTGCATGAAGGGCCTGGAGCAGGGCACGGGCCGCCGCCTGAGCCAGATCGCCGAGGAGAATCTGGACCCCTCCAACGCCGTGGCGGTGTGGCTGGGGCCCGGCCACGTCCAGGAGTTTTACCGGGGCATCCCCAACTGCATGGTCATCGACAGCCGCCGGGAGGACGTGAAGCGCCGCCTGGTGCAGTCGTTTTCCAGCGACCTGATCCGGTTTTACTATGGCGACGATCTCATCGGCAACGAGGTGGGAGCCGCCGCCAAGAACGTGGTGGGCATTGCCGCAGGCTTTCTGGACGGCAAGGGACTGTCCAGCCTGAAGGGGGCCCTGATGAGCCGGGGCACCCGGGAGGTGGCGCGGCTGATCCAAGCCATGGGCGGCAGCCAGCTGTCGGCCTATGGCCTGTGCCACCTGGGGGACTATGAGGCCACGGTGTTCTCCCGGTACAGCCACAACCGGCAGTTCGGCGAGTCCTTCATCCGGGGCGAGACGTATACGGACCTGGCGGAGGGATACTATACCGTGGAGGCGCTGGTGCTGCTGGGACAGCGGTACGGCGTGGAGCTGCCCATCTGCCAGGCGGTGCACCGCGTTCTCTATTGCGGCGCGGACCCCATGCAGGAGCTGCGGGCGCTGCTGGACCGGAATCTGACCCGGGAATTCGGGGAATGAAGCAAAGGGCCAAGGCCAACCGATCCCGGATGAGCCTTGACCCTTTGTTTTTTTGTTTTTATTTTATAATGACGCAGTGCGGGCTGCAAAATTTACCAAGGTCCGACAGCGCATATTCGCGGACGCCACGGCACAAGCTATGGCTGCGATACCCGAACAGCGGTTTTCGCTGAAAACGCAAGAAAGGAGAACGCAATCATGTCTACCAAGAATACCAACAAGCTGAACGTGCCCCAGGCCCGTGCCGCCATGGATAAGTTCAAGATGGAGGCTGCCAGCGAGGTGGGCGTCAACCTGAAGGAAGGCTACAACGGCGACCTGACCTCCCGCGAGGCCGGTTCCGTGGGCGGCCAGATGGTCAAGAAGATGATCGAGTCCTACGAGAAGAACCTGTAACCATATACGCACAAAAGCGGACGGCTTCAAAGCCGTCCGCTTTTGTGCCAGACTGTCAAAAAAATAGGATTGCCTCTGCCCTCGGAAAGGAAGATAGTTACGAAAGAAACCCATCAGGGGTGTCTTTCGTTTTTAATCACCGCCTTTTCAGAACTTTTATAAAAGGTCTGAAAAGGCCTTGGAGCTTGTCAAAAAGGATTTTTGACAAGCTCGCACAGCCGATGGAGTGCCCAGAAAAATTGCAGGGCGCTGCGATAGGGACCATCACAGCGCCCTGCATCCGTTACGCCTGCTCCAGGGTCTGGAGGGCGCAGGCCGTTCTGGCAGCCAGACGGGCATTGTTATACACCAGCTGGATGTTGCTGTCCAGGCTGTCGCCGCCGGTCAGATCCTTGACCCGGGCCAGCAGGAAGGGCGTGGTCTCCTTGCCGTGGATGCCCTGGGCCTTGGCATCGGCCAGGGCCTGCTCGATGGCGGCGTCGATGACCTTGTGGTCCATGGAATACTCCTCAGGAATGGGGTTGGTGACCAGCATGCCGCCCTTCATGTCCAGCTGACGGGCCACATGGAAGGCCTTGGCCAGCTCCTCGGGGGTGTCGATCTCGTAGTCCACGGCGAAGCCGGACTTGCGGGTATAGAAGGCGGGCAGCTCCTTGGTGCCGTAGCCGATAACGGGCACGCCCTTGGTCTCCAGGTACTCCAGGGTCAGGCCCAGGTCCAGGATGGACTTGGCCCCGGCGCAGACCACCATCACAGGCGTCTGGGCCAGCTCCTCCAGGTCGGCGGAGATGTCCATGGTAGTCTCCGCGCCCCGGTGAACGCCGCCGATGCCGCCGGTGGCAAAGATACGGATACCGGCCATGTGGGCGATCATCATGGTGGTGGTCACGGTGGTGGCGCCGTCGCGGCCCTCTGCCACCAGAATGGGCAGATCCCGGCGGCTGGCCTTGGTGACGGCGTGGCCGCTCTTGCCCAGATAGTCGATCTCCTCGGGAGTCAGGCCCGCCTTCAGGCGGCCGCCGATGATGGCGATGGTGGCGGGGACGGCGCCGTTTTCGCGGATGATCTTCTCCACGTTCAGAGCAGTCTCCACATTCTGGGGATAGGGCATGCCGTGGGAGATGATGGTGCTCTCCAGAGCCACCACGGGACGGCCCTCGGCCACTGCCTGCTGCACCTCAGGTGCGATATCCAGATAACGATTCATAAGTCATTTACCTCCTGTTGAGAATTGTTTCAATGTTATCCCAGCACATAGCCGGGTTGATGGTGGTTTCTGCCTCGCAGGCCAGAGCGCCTGCGCCCACGGCCCAGCGGGCCGTGTCGGCAAGGGAATCGCCCAGAACCATCCGGGCGGCCAGGGCGGCGGCCACGGCGTCTCCGCCGCCGGTGGCGTTGGCCACATGGCACCTGGCACAGGGGACCCACGCGGTACTCCCCTGCCGGTCGGCGGCATAGATGCCCTCCGCGCCCAGGGAGATGTACACCGTGCCCAGGCCGGTGTCCAGCAGGCGGCGGGCCGCCTGGGCTGCGTCCTCCGGAGTCCGGATGGACATGCCGGACAGCAGCTCCGCCTCCAGGCGGTTGGGCTTCAGGGCCGCCAGCTTGCCCAGCACCGGCCGCAGCTTTTCGGCCTTGATGGTGGATACGGGGTCCGCCAGAACGGGGGCCCGGCAGTTGTCGCACAGCCAGCGGATGCTGTCCTCCGGCAGGTTGGTCTCCAGCACCACCAGGTCCGCCCCGTTGATGAAATCCAGCCGCTGCCGCAGGAAATCCGGGGTCATGCGCTGATAGATGTCCATGTCGTTGACAGCCAGGGCCATATCCCCGTCGGGCCCGGCGATGTACAGATAGGTGCCGGTGCGGCAGTCCGGCAGCACGGCGCTGGCGCTCAGGTCCAGGCCGATGTCCCTGGCGTTTTCCTGGACCCGGCGGCCAAAGTCGTCGTCGCCCATCACCGTCACCATGGCGGTCTGCTGGCCCAGCAGACACAGGTTGTGGGCGATGTTGCGGCCCACGCCGCCCAGGGACGTGGTCACATGGCCGGGATTGGAGTCCCGGGCCACCAGCTTCCCGGCGGACACCGCGCCGATGTCCATGTTCACGCCGCCTACCACCGCCACATACGGGGCAGTGCGGACAATGTAGCCCTTGCCGGTGATGCAGCCCTTTTTCATCAGGTTGGATATGTGCACCGCCACGCTGGAGCGGGTGATGCCGGCCTTGTCCGCCAGCTCCTGCTGCGAGATCGTGGGGTTTTCCCGGATCCACTCCAGCAGCTGGCGCTCTCGCTGGGTCACAGGCTCACCTCCTAAGCAAAAGTTTATTTTCTAATCTATTGCTTATTATATGCAGAACGCAGCCCCTTGTCAAGCCCTCTTTTCAATTATTTCCGCCGCTCCGGGCAAAAAAAGAACGCGCCGGAGCGCGTTCTTTTTGACTCACTGTTTATTCAGATAATCCAGCAGCTCCTGGGCCCCGGTTTCGGACCAGAACCCGTGCAGGGTCAGGCTGTCCTCAATGGGAGAATAGATGCCCACAACGCTGTTCTGCGTCTCAGGCATCTCAAAATACACCGGGGCATAGGAGTCCGCCGCATACTCATAAATCAGCCAGACGCCGCTCTCCAGCTTTGCCCCGGACTTTGTACCGTCCAGCTTCCGGCCCAGGTCCTTTACCTGTTCATTTTCATCCAGCTGCGCTTCTATCAGCTGGCCCAGGGTGGATACGATTTTTTCATACGTCTCCGTGCCCTTGTCAAAGCTATTCTTTTCCCGGCCATCCCGGGTCATCACGATCCGCTCCGGGGCGGCCACCTCACCGGCGTAAACATCCTGGGCGGGATGGTCCTTATAGTCCTCCCAACCGGCCAGCTCCACCTTTTTTCCGCACCCGGCCAGCAGCACGAAGCACAAGGCCAGAGGCAGGAGGATCTTTGCGATTTTCATACGACACGTCCTTTCCATTTTCTAACATTTTTCTGTCCTGCTCGGGTCCACTTTTGGTAGTATACCATAAGAAAATCGGTTTGTAAATAGATACTGCAAATTCTTGTTTTTTTTTCGCACTTATCGCTGGTTAAGACAGTTCCTCAACATCGTGTTCAATAACGTCCTGTCGTTTTGTGCAGATTTCCTCTTGCACTGGCGGCGGGATGGGTGTATGATAGAAATCGTTCAATATTGAACTATCTAAAATCGGAGGAATTTTTCATGACCAACGCCTATCAGGTCTATACCGGGGCCCGGCAGCTGCTGGAGGGGTACGCCGCCGCCATGCAGCCCCTGTGCCGCCGGGAGGGGCTGGCCCCCAACGGGGTGGATATCCTGCTGTTTCTGGCCAACAACCCGGGGCTGGACACCGCCCGGGACATCTGCACCTATCGGGGGCTGAAGCCGGGCATCGTGTCCTTCCATGTGGAGAAGCTGGTGCAGGAGGGCTACCTGCTGCGGCAGCCCGCCCCGGGGGACCGGCGCAAATGCCGCCTGGTATGCACCCGGCGGGCGGAGCCTGTGGTGCAGCGGGGGCGGCAGGTGCAGGAAGCGTTTTTCCGCCGGATGACGGCGGGGCTGGACCCCCAGGACCTGGCGGCCTTCCGCCGCTGCCTGGAGGGCTTTCAGCGGAATCTATCGCAAATGACACAGGAGGACGACCAATGACACAGGACAAGAAATTTCTGGGCACGGAGCCCGTGGGCAGGCTGCTGTGGAGGCTGGCGGTGCCCACGGTCATCGCCCAGCTGGTGAATATGCTGTACAACATCGTGGACCGCATCTACATCGGCCACATTCCCGAAACCGGCAGCATGGCCCTGACCGGCGTGGGGGTGTGCCTGCCCATCATCATGATCATTTCCGCCTTTGCGGCCTTTGTGTCCTCCGGCGGCGCGCCCCGGGCGTCCATCGCCATGGGCCGGGGCGACTATGACCAGGCCCAGCGCATTCTGGGAGGGTGCTTCACTTTACAGGTGGCCATTTCCCTGGTATTGACGGCAGTGCTGCTGATATGGAACCGGCCGCTGCTGCTGGCCTTCGGCGCCAGCGGGAACACCATCGAATACGCCGCCCAGTATATGGGCGTTTACGCCCTGGGCACCCTGTTCGTGGAGCTGACCCTGGGCCTCAATGCCTTCATCACCGCCCAGGGCTTCGCCCAGGTGGGCATGAAAACGGTGCTCATCGGCGCGGTGGCCAACATTCTGCTGGACCCGCTGTTCATCTTCGTCCTGGACATGGGCGTCCGGGGGGCTGCCCTGGCCACGGTGCTGTCCCAGGGCATCTCCTGCGTGTGGGTAATCTCCTTCCTGCGGGGAAAAAAGACCCTGCTGCGGCTGGAAAAGGCCGCCCTGCCCATCCGGCCCCGGCTGATCCTGCCCTGCGTGGCCTTGGGTACGGCGGCGTTCATCATGCAGGCCAGCGAAAGCGTCATCTCCGTGTGCTTCAACGCCTCCCTGCTGAAATACGGCGGGGACCTGGCGGTGGGAGCCATGACCATTCTGTCCAGCGTCATGCAGTTCGCCATGCTGCCCCTTCAGGGCATCGCCCAGGGGGCCCAGCCCATCTCCAGCTATAACTACGGGGCGGGCAACGCCCAGCGGGTGCGCCAGACCTTCTGGCTGCTGCTGAAGGTAAGCCTGGGCTACGCCCTGGTGCTGTGGGGCTGCATCCAGCTGTTCCCCGGGGTCTTCGCCCGGATCTTCACTCCCGACGCGGAGCTGGTGGCCTTCACCGCCGGGGTGCTGCGGATCTACTGCGGGGCCCTGTTCCTGATGGGCATCCAGATCGCCTGCCAGATGACCTTTGTGTCCATCGGCAACGCCCCCTGCTCCATCATCGTGGCGGTGCTGCGGAAGTTCGTGCTGCTGCTGCCGCTGATCTATCTGCTGCCCCACCTGCTGGCGGACCAGACCCGGGCCGTGTTCCTGGCGGAGCCGGTGGCCGACGTCATCGCCGTCACAGGCACGGTGATCCTGTTCTCCTCCCAGTTCCGCAAGGCCCTGCGGGGCCTGGAAAACGACAACAAATCGTAATATCCGGCGAGAAAATTGCACATTGTATAACGAACAGGCATCCCCGGCCGCTGCCGGAGATGCCTGTCTGCTTCTTCTATATTCATTGCTCTGCGCAGAGATCAAAATGTGCTACTTCTTCTTTTTCCCCCTCAGCTGGTACATGATAAACGCTCCCATGGTAATAACGGCAAGAGTCGCTCCCATGTCGTTCAATCCCGCCGAGCTCAACAGATATTCCGAGAAAAAAGCCCACGCGACATAGGCGGCCAGGGAGCAAACCACACTGAGAATGACAATCCGCATAAGAATTCACCACCTTTCTGTTCAGGATTCTTCCTGTTATTGTTGATTATAACATACGCATATTCGAAATGTAAAGAAGTTTTTTCATTTTCTACATTTTTATTTCCGGCAAATCGACAACAAATCGTAATATCCGGCAAGAAAATTGCATATTGTATAACAAGACCTCCGGCCCAGCCGGAGGTCTTGCCGCTTATTGGTCAGATTTTGATGAGCTCATACTCCCGGGTGCCCATGCCCAGCTTTTCCGCATGCTCCAGGCAGCTCATCCAGTCCGTCTCCGGGTGGAGATGGTGGAAGTGGTCATGGCCGCAGTCCCCGGCGGCAGCGGCCCCCGGCAGGGGCGGCTGGGCGTTTACCGCGTCCGCGCAGGCCATGTCCAGGGCCACCGGATCGAAGGAGGCAAACATGCCCACATTGGGGATGATGGCCGCGTCGTTCTCCGGATGACAGTCGCAGTTGGGAGACACGTCGATGACCAGGCTGATGTGGAAGCAGGGCCGCCCGTCCACCACCGCCTGGGCATACTCGGCGATCTTGCGGTTCAGATTGGTGACCGTCTCGTCCCAGTTCACCCGGATGGCGTCCCAGGGACAGACGGCGATGCACCGGCCGCAGCCCACGCACCTACTGTGGTCAATGCTGGCCTTGCGGTCTGTGACGGTAAGGCCGCTGTGGGCGCAGATGCGGGTGCAGGCGCCGCAGCCCACGCAGTGCTCCTGGGCCACATGGGGCTTGCCGGCGTTGTGCTGCTCCATTTTTCCGGCCCGGCTGCCGCAGCCCATGCCGATGTTCTTCAGCGTGCCGCCGAAGCCCGCCTCCTCGTGGCCCTTGAAATGGCTCAGGGAGATGAACACGTCGGCGTCCATCACCGCCCGGCCGATCCGGGCCTTCTCCACATATTCGCCGCCGCGCACCGGCACCTCCGCCTCGTCGTTGCCCTTGAGGCCGTCGGCGATGATGATCTGGCAGCCGGTGGACAGGGGGGAGAACCCGTTGAGCATGGCGGCGTCCATGTGGTCCAGGGCGTTTTTCCGCCCGCCTACATACAGGGTGTTGCAGTCGGTAAGGAAGGGCTTGCCGCCCCGCTCCTTCACAAAGTCCGCCACGGTCTTGGCCCAGTTGGGCCGCAGGAAGGCCAGGTTGCCGGGCTCGCCGAAGTGCAGCTTGATGGCCGTGAACTTGCCTTCAAAGTCGATCTGGCCCATTCCGGCGGTTTTCATCAGCCGGGTCAGCTTCTGAGGCAGGTTTTCCCGGTAATCGGTCCGCAGGTCGGCCCAATATACTTTTGATGCCATTTGGAGATCCTCCTTGAATCTTAATTGCCCATAGTGTATCATATTCCCGTAGAATTTGTCACGTTATTTTGAAGGGAGGCGGCAGCATGCGCCTGCTGACCTATACCGTCGCGCCGGAGCAGGAGGGCTGGCCCCTGCGCAGGCTCCTGCGGCAGGAGCTGCGGATCTCCGGCTCGTTTCTCTCCCGGCTGAAGTGGCGGCCCGGAGCCATTCTGCTGAACGGGCAGCCCGCCACCGTGGCAGCGCTGGTCCGCGCCGGAGACACCGTCACCGCCGACGTGTCGGACCTGCCCGGAGACAATCCCCATATCCGGCCGGTGGACTATCCCCTGGACATCCTGTGGGAGGACCAGGACCTGCTGATCCTCAACAAGCCCGCAGGCATCGCCATCCACCCAGCGGCCTTGACGGAGGAGACCGTCACCGTGGCCGGGGCCGTGTGCCGGTATCTGGGCCAGGGAAGCTTCCACTGCGTCAACCGGCTGGACCGGGGCACCACCGGCGTCATGGCGGTGGCCAAAACCGGGTACGTCCACCGGCTGTGCATGGAGCAGCTGCACTCCGGCGATTTCCGCCGGACGTATCTGGCGGTGTGCCGGGGCTGCCCGGACCCGGCGGCAGGGTCCATCGACCTGCCCATCGGCCGGGAGCCGGACTCCCTGCTGCGGCGGCGGGTGGACCCGGCGGGTCTGGCGGCCCACACGGACTATGAGACCCTGTGGCAGGGGCCGGACCGGGCGCTGCTGCGGCTGACTCCCGGCACCGGCCGCACCCACCAGCTGCGGCTGCACCTGTCCGCCATTGGCCACCCGCTGCTGGGGGACTGGCTCTACGGCCAGGAGGACCGGGACTTGATCCCCCGTCCGGCCCTGCACTCCCACCGGCTGGAGCTGACCCACCCCGTCACCCGCCGCCGCCTGACGGTAACGGCCCCGCTGCCGGAGGACATGGCCCGGCTTCTGCCGGAAGATATGAACAAATCTTGAAAAATGCAAAAAAAGGATGGAAATTTTGACAGTGTATAGTATAATAGCCTATACACTGTCTTAACGCCGCGCCCCGGCGCGGAATCTATTTTCGGAAGCGGGAGGAACGTATGCGGAACATCTGGCGCATCATCAAGGCGGACGCCCGTTCGCTGTTTACGCATTTCTTTGCTCTGGCCGTGGCCCTGGTCATTGCGGTGCTGCCCAGCCTGTACGCCTGGCTGAATATCTACTCCAACTGGGACCCCTACGGCAACACCGGCAACATCAGCATCGCCGTGGCATCCTTGGATAAGGGCTGGACGGAGGAGGACGGCACCCAGGTCAACAAGGGCCGGGAGGTGGTGGACGATCTGCGCACCAGCACCAGCATCAACTGGGTGGCGGTGGACACCAAGGAGGAGGCCGAGCACGGCGTCTATGCCGGGGATTACTACGCCGCCGTGGTCATCGGTGAGGACTTCTCTTATAATATGTACCACATGCTGACGGAGTGGACCGGCAAGCCCACCATCACCTATTATGAAAACTACAAGAAAAACGCCGTGGCCACCAAAATCACCGACACGGCGGTGTCGTCCCTGAAAACCACCATCAGCAAAAGCTATCTGGACGTGGTGGTGGACGCCGTTTTCCGGGGAGCCAACGACCTGTCGGACCAGCTGAAGGGCGACGACCCCGTGGGCTCCGTTCAGGGGCTGCTGGGCCAGGCCCGGAGCCTGCTGCGCTCCTGCGCCCAGACCGTGGACGCCTTCCAGGCCGCAGGCCAGGACAACAGCAGCTATCGCCAGGACCTGTCGGACCTGGTGGCGAATATCAACCAGAACCGCCCCGACAGCCAGGAGCTTCTGGACACCGTGGCCCAGCTGAACCGCCAGGTCCACGCCGCCCTGGATAAGGCCCAGGCAGCCCTGGACAAGGCCTTTGACGCGGCGGAGAAAATTCTGAACGGCATCGACGTGGACGCTCAGCTGCCCCAGATTCAGGAGGACCTGCGGGACGCCGCCCAGACCATGGACGATATGGGCGATAAGCTCACGGCCTGGGCCAGGTCTATCGCCGTGGAGGCCGGGCCCGTGGGGGCCGAGGCCGCAGCCGCCGCCCAGCGCCTGGCGGACAGCTGTTATCAGCTGCGGGACCGGCTGAACACCGTGGCCGACGGCATCCGGCAGAACTCCGCCGTTTTGCAGGACACCATCGCTTTGGTGGCCCAGCTGGAGAAGCTGACGGACACCCTGCTGACGCCGGTGTTCGGCGATGTGACGGATGATGTGAAAAACGTTCTGGACCAGACGGAGGGTCTGCTCCAGGGCCTCCACGGAACGGCAGCCGATACCCGGGACCTGCTGGCAGCCGCCGGCGCGGCGGCCGGCACTCTGGACGGTCTTATGTCCCAGGGCCGCGACGCCATCGGCCAGGCCATCGACAAGCTGGGGAGCCTGCTGGGCGGCCTGGAGGACAGCGACAGTCCGGACTATCTGGACACCCTGCTGGATATCCTGGGCGGCAGCCCGGAGGATTACGGCGCCTACTTCTCCCAGATGGTGCAGACCACCGTGGAGCCGGTGTATCCCATTGCAAACTACGGCAGCGCCATGGCCCCCTTCTATTCCGTTCTGGCCATCTGGGTGGGCGGCGTCATGCTGGTGGCCATTCTCAAGCCCCACGCCCGCCTGGAGGGGCTGGTGGACCCCAAGCCCCACCAGCTGTTCTTCGGCCGGTACTTTCTGTTTTTCGTCATGAGCCAGATTCAGGCCGCCGTCATCGTGGCCGGGGACCTGCTGGTGCTGAAGATCCAGTGCGTGGAGCCGGCGCTGCTGTTTGCCACCGGGGCCATTACCTCCCTGGTGTTCAGTCTGCTGATCTACGCCCTGACCGTGTCCTTCGGCGACGTGGGCAAGGCCGTTGTAGTGGTGGTCATGGTGCTCCAGATCGCCGGCTCCAGCGGCACGTTCCCCATTGAGCTGCTGCCGGACGTGTATCAGAAAATCTATCATATCTTCCCCTTCCCCTATGCCATCGACGCCGTGCGCGAGTGCGTATGCGGCCTGTATGGGACCACATGGCTGAAAAACATCGGCTGCCTGCTGATCTTCGGCGCGGCGGCCCTGGTCATCGGCCTGCTGGTGCGCAAGCCCTTTATGGGACTGAACCATTTCATGGAGGAGAAGCTGAAAGAAACGGAAATGCTGTAAGAAAGGAGGACTCCCTATGGACGAAAAGAAATATAGCCAGCTGTATCAGGCCCTTTTGCAGGAGGTCCTTCAGTTCCACAGCGGCAATCAGCGCCGCATCCGCAAGGGAATGCTGAGCCTGCTGCTGGTGCCGCTGGTGTTCCTGGTGCTGCTGTTTTTGTCGGAAGGCTCCCGGGTGATCTTCCTGCTGCTGTGGATCGTATCCATGTTCGGCATCGCGGCGTATCTCATTGCCGTGGAATACATCGACTATGAAATGCAGAACAAGGTCAAGCAAATCACCAAAAAAGAGGTGGAGCTGGACCAGCTGACGCCGCTGCCCAGCGCCATGCCCCAGCTGCTGCCCCTGCTGCGGGGCCGGGGTCAGGAGAGCGAAGCGGCCCCGGAGGAGCTTGCCCCAGAGGAGCTTGCCCCGGAGGAGCCTGCCCCGGCGGAGCCTTGTCCCGCCCCTGTCCCGCCTTGTCCCCCTGTCTCTTATACACATCTCCGAGCCCACGAGACATG
>ERZ1027181.22-NODE-22-length-62119-cov-12.095498_pt1 | contig 62119 bp, 61 predicted proteins | sample MGYA00519247_ERZ1027181 | MGnify/ENA primary metagenome ERZ1027181 (study PRJEB26926, sample SAMN06164415) | human gut metagenome | biome: ENVO:00009003; feature: ENVO:2100002; material: ENVO:00002003 | host: Homo sapiens | place: USA | collected 2012 ...
CGCCGTTTTCCCTATACCATACGCTGCTTTTCAGTACCGCAAGGATGGGTGTCCTATTATCGTCGTATTCTGATTTCTTTCAGGGCATTTCCGGCTTCTTCACCAGCTTGACGGTGAACGCCTGTTCCGTGGCCCCCTCCGGCAGCAGCTTTTACATTGCCGCACTGACGTGAATAAAGGCATCGTAATAGTAGCGTCTCTCTCGTTGATAGAAAAACCATTGTGTTTTTTGTCGTTTTGCCAATTTCCTTTTGCTGCCACCTGTGGTATAGTATTTCGCGTGTGAATACTATATGTGCGAATACTGTGGGAGGAAAATCAAATGGAACTGGACTTTACGGTAACAAATGAGTGGCAGGGCCTTTCTGACCAGGAAAAACAGCAACGTCTTTACAGTAAGCAAAAAAATGTCCTGGACACCTTTCTTGGGCGCCGAGTGATTTCGCAAGAACAATATGACCTAAGCCTCCACACCCTCATGGATAACATGGCGATACACGCCACAGTGTAATAGGAACCCGCCCTGCAATCGCAGAGCGGTTTTTTTGCTTTATTGGGGGCGAAAATATTCGTCGATCTGAAATGTAGTCAGCTTGATGGGGTCTAACATCAGCACAGACTTATGGGCTGTGTCCACGGCGTAAGCCAAGGCACTGTCCTCCGCGCTGCCTGTGGGCGGCGTGTCCCTGTCATAGACCATCAGCACCACATCTGCAAGGCCGATGATCTTCTTGTAGGCTTGGAGCTGCGCGTCCGGCACACCGACCTCGCACACAGCGGAGATAAGGGTGCATTTCTCCAGCATAGTAAAGTAGCGTTCCCGCAGGTAGGGCGCCCATTTTGTAGCCTGCTCCTCATGTGGTATGTAGCAAATGAGCATCAGGTCTCTGTCGGTTGTACGCAGGCCATTGATGATTTCGCCCGCATATAACCCAACTCCGCAATCACAGGCGGTCAGGAACTGAGATACGCCTCTCTGGCGTAGCACCATGATCTGCTGCGCCAATTCCGTCTTCATTTTAGAACAAAACTTATCTTCTTCATCAAAACCCCACGGGAACCGCATGGGGTTCTGTCCTATGACCGCACAGCGGATTGGCTTGTTCATATCCCCACCTACCCTTACAGGATATAGTGTCAGCTTGAGAAAAATGGTTTTTTGGCCTTAAATTTCGCAAGAACTATGCCTGATTATACAAATGTACTTCTGGGATATTATAACATTGCCAAATTGCACATACAATACAAATCGTAAGAAATGATTAGGAGATTTGGTTGTATGGTAAACTACGAGTTCATCGGCGCGCGAATCAGAGAGGCCCGTCTTCGGAAAAAGCTTTCACAGGAACAGCTTGCCGCAATGGTCGATGTGGGAACTTCGCATATCAGCCATATTGAAACCGGCGCGACGATCCCAAGTACAAAGCTACTCGTGGAGCTGATGAATATTTTAGACTGTGACCCCAACGAGGTACTGTGTATGGAGACCCGCAGCACACGTCCGATCCTGAACAGTTGGCTCTCTGAGCTGGTCGCAGACTGCAACGAGGATGAAATCAAGATCATCACAGACACTGTTATGGCGCTGAAAACCAGTCTGCGCCGCAATCGAATTGAAGACAAATAATGTTCAAAGCCTCGCTCTTACATAGAGCGGGGCTTTGTTTACTATATTAGGAGACTGTAAAAAACAAGCGTCGTATTCTGCCGATAGGAGGGAGGAACATACAGGCATTCGGAAGGGATTTAAAGCATATGCACAGCGGCGAATAAGCTATGAGCACGATACCGGGTAATGTTGAAGACTACCCCTTACGAGAACACGACGCGAATTAAGGTCGTTCTATTTACTGGAACGCCCGCGCCCTGCCATGCGCAGAGTGCGGGCGTTTTCGTTATGTCGAAAAGTGACGAACTATGTCATGCGGTGCAGGAGCCCTCCCGTAATGATGATTCCCCATCAAAATCGTCATTACAAAGGAGGCCTGCTACTATGCGGGTTAGTCAATATAGATCCTGTGCGGCACAGAACCAGTTTACCGCTTATCTGCTCGCCGCGATACGCAACTACAAAAGGACGTATCTCAAGAAGTATACGGATACTATGCTGTTGGAACAGTCCCTCGAACGATATACTGAGGCATCTGAGTTATCAGGTGAGCCGGATCTCTTTTCCGGATTGCCTTTAGCCCAACAGTTGGAAAATGGACGTCTACTTGCCGCCTTGCAACACCTGGGTGAGCGGGAGCGCTACATATTCCTGTCCAAAGTGCTGGATGAAAAGAGTCTTTCCGAGATCGCCCGTACTCTTGGCATCACTTATGGTGCGGCGGCTATGTCCTATCACCGGACGATCAAGCGTCTGAGAGATGCGGTGGGAGGTGAAAACCGTGAATGATTTTATTACACTCTTTACGCTGGCAAAGGCCGGAGATTCTGCAGCCGTGGAGGTAATACTGAATATGTACCGGCCGCTTCTTTACAAGGAGTCCATGCAACAGGGGATCTTCAATGAAGATCTCTTTCAGGAGTTATGCCTGGTGCTCTTGAACTGTATCAGAAAATTTACCATCCGGTAAACTTGACAAACTGAGGGGCTTGCGGTGATCCGCAAGTCCCTCAGTCTCTTTATACGTTCTGTTCAATCTCTTTTCGCCACCAAGGATACTTGGTTTTTCTCCGCCGGCACGGAATAGGCTCGTTGGCCTTCGCTTGCTGAAACAGCTCACGTTGGATATCCGTCAGGACAGGGACGGTACTACGCCCATGCCATTGACCGTCTGTGCGGTGTGTCACCGTCAGGCGAACCGGAAAACGGCCATGCTCCGGGCAGACGATAGTGCTATAAAACACTTGCTCGTCCAGCGGATACCAGCGGCAAACGCAGAATCGCTCCTGACAGATGGGACATTGAGCGAACCGCGCTTTTCTGCCGTTCATCACCTTTTCCCGCGTGGGGAGTATACCGACCTTATATCTCGGCTGCGAGGGATATTCCAATGTGCTGAAGAACGCCTTGCGCTTTTGTGGCTTCTTGTGCTTCGGCGGCGTCGGCAACGCAGCAGGATCGATCCAGCCGGTGACCAATGCCGCATACATGGCATCACAAAGCGCATTGTGGAAGGAAAACACCGCTGGGAGCTGACAATATGAGACTGCGGTTTCCAATGAGATCTGCCGGTCTGCATCCAGCGTGCGGCAAAAGGCCGCCTGAAGGTTATATGACTCTGTTACAGTGAATGTGGGCAACTCCCAGTGCTTTGCGTTCTTTGCCAGGACGCCTATATCCTGACCGCCCCATGAAGCGAATACCGTATCGTCGGCGCACCAATCCACGAAGGCTTGGTAGGCATCAGGAAATACAATTTCTGAGCCCGTCGAAAGAGTAACATCAGGCAGGCGCTTCGCAATCGGCGACAACTCCTGATAGACGGATGGCCTGATGTATACGGTAAAGCTGTCCGTGATCGGGCCGCCAAGTTTATCTATTTTGACAGCGCCGATCTGAATGATCTCCTCCATGCTTTCTTGCTCAAACGGCCGTGTCCATTCCAAGTCAAAAACAATCATCGTATTGCTCCGTAACTGCGTATGTAAGTTTTATATCTCGTTTGTAGTATAGCAGAAATGAGTACGCTTGCCAATTCAAACAGTATTTTCCATGCCCGCAAGGGTATAAAAAGAAGCCCCGGCCAAATAGCTGGGTGTACGTAAGACAGTATTGCGCCGAGATTGACGAAGCGGCACGAAATCGCATGGAGCTGATCGTGCCGGAGCTGGTGAAGCGCAACGGCGTGACCGAACAGCTGAAAGCCGAAAACCAAATGGAATGGGTGCGGCAGATGAACGCTTGCAAGGCACAGGCAGAGGAAGTTGTGAAGTTTGAGCTGATTTATGACTGATACTGAGAGCGCCTGGACAAATAAAGTTCGGGCGTTCAGAATTTCCTGAACGAACTGTATCTTTTTCACAAAACCTATTGGCAAGAGAACTTGGCAAAGGTATAATTAGGATATGCAAAGAAAACTTGGAGCGGAGGTGTTCATATGAAAAAGGACGATATCTTAAACGCAAGTCGAAAGGAGCATAAGAACAAAGACTTAGCAGAAATAGAAGTGATATATCAAGCAGGAAGTCATGCAGGCAGAGTAGGTGCTTTAGTGTGTTGTCTCCTGTCCTTACTATCCTCTATGCTTGCTCATACCATGATTTATAGTCCGTGGGTTATATACTTCAGCATTCTTTCAACGCAATGGTTAGTTCGCTTTATCAAAATGAAACGAAAAAGTGATTTGGTGCTAACCATCCTATTTTTGATTCTTTCCGTCTTGGCATTTGCCGGATTTATTCGTCGCCTTTTAGAGGTGAGAGTATGAAAGAGCAGTTGCATCTGAAAAATCACTTAAAGGAAGTTCGTATGGCAGCAAATCTTTCTCAAGCACAGCTTGCAGAAATGGTGGGTGTGTCGAGAAACACTATCAGTTCTATCGAAACAGGGCAATTCAACCCAACAGCAAAGTTAGCTCTTATCCTTTGCATTGCCTTAGATAAGAAATTCGAAGAACTATTCTATTTTTAGGAGGACAGCATGGATAATTTGATATTATTGATTTTGGGGTTGTTTATTTCTGTGCTTGGCATTACAAACATCAAAGGTAATATCAGTACGATACATTCGTACAACAGACGAAAAGTAAAAGAAGAGGATATACCTAAGTACGGAAAAGTCGTTGGCACAGGCACGCTTATAATGGGAGTATCTTTTATCTTAGGGTACATTGCTTTGTTTTGGAGCGAGACCGCTATGGCAGTTATCATCCTACCGGGAGTAGTTGTTGGTTTGGGATTTATGCTCTATGGACAGTTCAAATATAACAAAGGAATTTTCTGAAAAGCGAAAACGGAAAATCCCTTTAGGAACTAAAGGGCGCACTTCTATACTCTCTGTCGAGAGTAGTGCGTCCTGCGGAGCTTCATTCCCGGTCAGCAGAAGAAAACTGCCCGACCGTGAATGTTTCGTCACTTCGTTCCGTCAAGGGAGCTACACTCCCTTGCGCCGCTTATGCGGCTATCCCCTGTGGACTTGCCGTCCGCAAACGGTTTTGACAAACCGTTTGCCGCCAGCAAGTTTGAAGATTAGACATAAACAAATCCTCCGCATGGTCTAAGCCATACGGAGGATTAACTGTTTTACGGACACCCGTCTATTGGTCGGGGCTTCTGGAGCAATTATGGATTACTGAATGGCATCCTTCAGAGCCTTACCGGCCTTGAATGCGGGGGCCTTGGATGCGGGGATCTCAATCGTAGCGCCGGTGGCCGGATTCTTGCCGGTGCGGGCAGCACGCTCTTTGACCTCAAAGGAACCAAAGCCCACCAACTGTACTTTATCGCCGCTCTTCATAGCGTTCTGGATCGTATCCAGAATGGCGTTAAGAGCAACTTCGCTGTCTTTCTTGGTAAGTCCGCTGGTTTCAGCTACGGCATTGATCAATTCGGTTTTGTTCATGATAACTCTCCTCGGTTGTTTTTCTCGTGCTGCCTTTACAGCACTTACACCTGACAATAGAATGACTATCAGATTACCGACGATCAGTATACACGCTTTTTGCCGAAACGTCCAGCAAAAAAACGCCACATTACCCTGCATCCTCTGCTTGTTCAAGTCTCTCAACAGCTTCCTCGTAAGTATACACCTGTAGGAATTTCTTTCCCTCGCGAACCGCTGAGAACGCAGGTGGCTGGCCATCTTCATCGCAGGCAAACACGCCCTCCGTTTCCACGGCAGCTTTCAGGCATTCCAGATACATGTAGAGGTTTCCGGAACGATCCATCATGTACTCCGGTGCATAGCTAATCTGATGCTGTCCCATATAGAGCCGTGTTTCTTCCGGCAAGGGCATCAGCAGCTTACACGCGCACTTCTGCGGCTGCCTGTCTATCATCGGCGCAAAGAGACTGGTTTGCGCACCGTATATGGAGCCTCGTCTGTGTATACGCTCCTGATACGGGAAATGGCCGGTCTGCTGCTGGAGCATTGCCGTAAGTCTGAGGACATTCTTGCACATGGCATAGGTGTCGATCATCTCATGGAGGCGGTGCTCGTTGAAATAGCCTGCGCTGATATTGACAGCCGCAGTATCCAAATGCGGCGCGACCACAGAGATGTCACTGAACGATCCATAGTTTTCTTCAAAGCCGAAGCTGCAAACGAACTCCGTAAAGTCGGGGTTATCGCAGTTGTAGAACACAGCATCATTTGTGCTGCGCCGATCCAGTTCAACGATATAGTTGACCTCCGGCCGCAGCTTGCTCTTGGCGAATTTCCTTGCGCCCACACCGCCGACCTCTTCCTCTTCGCAAAATAGAATATGGCACCGACACTTACGCATCAGCAGTAAGATCATATACACACCGGCCCGGTCATCACCGCCTATCCCGTAAGGCGACATCAGATAGCGGCCATCCTCGGAGCGGCAGATGATATCCGGCTGATGGGTATGAACAGTATCCAAATGGGCAACCAGCAGCACTGGGACAGTACCTTCTGCATAGAGGAATCCGTTTTCGCAGACAGGCTCATAGCCGTACACGCGCAGCTGCTGCGCAAGATATTCCTTCAGCTCACCCTGCGTCATTTTCAGAATGCTTTCAAAGCAGGCCATATTCATTCCCGCAGTCTCATAAGTGTTCATCATGTCCCTCCTCAAGCTACCACCGGTATGGTGGCTTTTTTGCAAATCGTAAAGCCCATTGTGCGGCAGGCTGCCGCCATGCTGCATGACGTACAACTGGCAGTCAGTTGCTGGTAGCAGTCATGGCAAATCTGCAGCAAGGACCCGCGCCTATCATAAGCGGGGTACATAGTGCCTAAAGTGGGCCGGCCACAGGCCTCGCAAATATGCAGACACGTCTTGCAGTAAAAACCATCTTCAAGATAGATCCCTTGACCACGCGCTACTGTCTGTCCGCATTTCCGGCAGACGACTACCTCTTTGCAAGAACACTTTATGTCACCATTGCTCCATAGTTCATTGCCGCAGCAGACACACAGAGCCGCAGCTCCGATAGGCAGAACAGGGTCTTTCTTGTGCCCTTGCAGGATAGAGAGATTCCCATGAAAATCATAATCCGGATAATGCAAGCTACCCCTGCGAGTCGAGTAATGGGCATCTAAGTCCGAACGTTTTGTTTTCAGATACCAGAGGTTTGGCTCCGTCAGGCAGCGCGAAATGGCTTTCTGCACCAGATGTCGGAACAGCTTGGACACTTCCAGGGCGTTTCCCGTATCGGCAGGATAGAGCCGGGACTGATACAGAGTGCCATCCTTATAGAAGAACATCTGACGGTATCTGCGTATGGCCTTACGGTACTCACCATGCACATCGGCATCTACGGCATAAAACACCATACTGACGCTATCGTTCATGTAGGAGAGGCACCCCGCCTGGTATCCTCCGCCGTTAAGCCGGTGACAGGACATCCATGTGTTGGATTTGCTGGACATTTCCAGAAAATCACAGGGATGCACAGAGAGTACGCCGGTCTCCTGCATGATCAGCGGGTTCAGGGCATCAGCCAACTGCGCAAAAACAGCGTTGTACCGATCATGGCTATCGACGCCGAACTTTCTGCAGAGTTTTCCGATAATGCGGCTGGCCTTTTGATCGCTGGTGCAGCGTATTCCGCCGCGCTGGCGCAGGATCTCCAGATTTTCTTCCGAGACGGTACGGCTATAGCCTGACACGGCGGCGTGCAGCGCTGCGCGAAAATCTTCCAGTTGCTCACCGCTGAGTATCTCGGAGGCAATGTCCAGCAGCGTGAAAGCCGTTTCATCTACCATGTCCGGCTGAATAGAGAGTGCCTGATTGCAATCGAAGATGATGGCCTGCTCTGTCTCGTTCCAGTCAGGGTGGCACCGCAGCAGCGAAATCAGGTCTGCTTTCGCTGTCTGCCAGGCTGTCAGATCAGCCATAACGCCTTTCTCCGAAAAGCTCTTTTCGTATTTATACATGACTTCATAAAACTCATTTTTCAGCTCTGAAAGCTCTTTCATTTCATATACACCTTTTCTAAATTATGGAAAAAGCAGGGCGAAATACGCCCTGCCTCTCCATTGATCTACTTGCGGGTTTATGCTGCGGCCTTATCGGAGGCATACAGCACCCGCTGTTTCCATTGTTCAATAAATGCCGTGATCTGCGCTGGAGGCTCCGCATTGTCAAAGCCTCGTGCCTGCGTAACCTGACCGTCCTTTACCTCTACGGTACAAAGTGATTTGTCCGGCTCGTCAACACTCCTCACAAAGAGAATGACGCTCTTTTTTTCGGCAACATTTTTAACATAGAGTCTCACACAGTGATGAAGCGCCGCACCTTCATCCACGATCTCTTTTGCGGAATGCGGAGGGATCATCATGAGTTCTTTGCTCTGATACTGATACCGCTTCTGCCATTCGTCAAAGCTGCCTGCGATAGCTTTTTCCTGCTCTGCCGTGCGTTTGTCCTTCAGTGTCTTTGCTACACTGTCATGGGCAGCCTTCAGCTCGCGCGGAAACAGTATGAAGCTATTTTTCACGTCATATTGCAGTTCCTTGCACATACAAAGATAGTCATGGTAGTCGGTGATCAGCGTGTTCATCTTGTAATAGTCTACACGCTTCAAAGCCGCTTCATCTTCCGGAGCAAACTGCTGCTCCACATAACGCTGCAGTTTATGCACACTCATGTGAGCAAGCAACTCTTTCGCCGCGTCGGCATTGCTGATCTTGCTGGCAATAAACCACTTTATTTGTTCCGTGCTCGGTTTGTGATCTGCTTGGAGCAGCTGACGAATCAGATGTAATTGGTCGATTGAAGGATTCAACTCCCGTAAGAGTGGAAAATAAGGCCGATCAATACCTAATATGGCCCGCATGTTCTCACCGTTGAAATTGATGGCTTGAAGTGCGGAGTAACTATAACCTCCATATATGATGCCACTCACCAAGCGGTAAAGCTTCATCTTGATCAAATGCTCAATCTTGGGCCGTTTTATATATGCACTCAAGAATGTTGCCACTCCCGAAAACGAAGCGATGCCGGAAAATGCCTCCAGCTGTGAATAGGCCCACGGCGTATCCTTCAGCGTATCAGATAAGTTGCGTTGATATAAGACCCCACTCATATCTGCCGTAAAATTATATTTCCACCGGTCGAATACCGGGCGGTATCCATTGCACCACGGAGTCAAATCGTATCCAGCCTTATAATGATAGTAGTAGGCATCAACGCTGCACTGTCCGCTCGATGAAAGGGTAATAAACTGCCGTGCATTTTCCCAGATCTCAAAATGGTTTGGGATGTCTGAGTCAGCAAACGAACGGTACACCTTTATGATCCGCAGTACCAGTCCGTTACCCTCCGCCTTTTGCAACACTTGAACCGTCGCACGGTCAAAAATACGTCCGCGCTTTCCTCTGCTTTTGAACGTGATCTTCTTTTTGCAGCGAGGGCAGGTGCCGGAAGCATTGTGCTTGGCTGCCGCGATACTGACCTCGTGCCGGCACGCGGTACAGAAAGCGCGTTCTGGACCTTTCCGCTGGTAATCATAGAAGATATACTGCGGCATGACTTCGCGGTGGATGAAACCTTTCAGGTCTCGGGGCAGCACTGGCACATATTTCATCCGTTCTATGATCGCACGCTGCTTCTTCCACTTGCGCTCCAACTCTCTGTGACGTGAAATCAGCCGTTGCAGATACCCTAATACCGAAATAGCGCCGCGCTCACATTTACAAAAGCGAGCTACGCGAGCTTCATCCTGCTGCCGGTAGAAAGCACACTTGCTGTCAAAGCCTCCTATTCGGTCCAAGGAATCCAATGTTGAGCATTGCCATGTGGCCTTCGCATTCTCTCTAAATGAAAGTGTGGCGAAATCATCCCGGCTGTGGAACATGACCCAACGGGGCTTGATACTGCCCGCCAGAATGTTCTCACTCTGATAGATATAGAGTACCAGGATACGCTGCCCGGAAATATTGTGCACCGCTGTGCGGATAATATAAGGGCAGCGCTCCACATGAAGTATACCTTCATTCAGATTGAATTCCAGCTCCGGTATGGCAAACTTGCGGCAGGCGCGTTTGTCTATCTTCCGCGTCATGCGCTCACCCCCAGACTATCGAAGGAGAGTTGGTCGTCCAACGGCTCATTTTCCTTTGCTGTATTGGCAGCCTTCTCCTTCTTGGCGGCGGGCTTCTCCGCTTTTTTCTTCTCTGCCTTTTTCGTCGTGCTGCTCCTGCCGCCGTAATACGGTCTGGGAACAAACTTTTCTTCTTGTCCACGATCCTCCTTTGCGTTCAGATCCTTGAAATACTCTTCCGCCCACTGATAGCAGAGCCCGTCCGGTACATCGGTGCCATAGCCTTCAGCAGAGGGCTTGACGTCATTGTCCTCCATCTCCTGCTTGGCAAACTCAAGCGCCTTGCGGTTGATATAACGGAAGCAGTTGACCATATTCTTACGGGGGTGCATGACATTCCGGGCAAAAGACACATTCTCAAGGCAAAGCGTCTGGATATACTCGGTGACGCACTGCTTCATATTGCGGCGGGTCAGTCGCTCGGAATCATCGCCCACACGCTTCATGGAGGCGGCCATCACTTCATCATCACTCATTGCCACCGCATTTTCCCACGCGGCCTGCTCGGCTTCCTCCTTGGCTCGCTGCTTGGCCTCCCACTCGGCTTTCCGCTTGGCTTCGGCCTGCTCATGCTCCTGCCGTTTACGATCCTCTTCCGCCTTTTTCTCGGCTTCCGGATCAGGGATGGCAGGGGCGGCATCCGCATTTTGCTGCATCTGAGAAAGCAACGCCTTTGCCTGCTCCTCCTCAGCCTGCTGCCGCTCGTCTGCCCGTCTGGCAGCCAGCTCGGCGGCATCCTGCACCGCCGGGGTGCGCTCCTGCACATCTTCCCGCAAGTCTGCGGCCATTTCTGAATATACTCCCATAGAGTTCCTCCATTTCAAAATAAAAAGGCATTGAGCGGGTGATAGATGCACCTGCCCAATGCCTTTTGTTTATGGTGGAACAGCTCAGTGCCGTTCCCGTTTATCTTTTGCCAGCTTTGGCGAGAACTTTACCGGTAGGAATTTATCATTCCCATCACAGTAAAAGTATCTGCGCCCGTTTTCATCATAAAATTCGATCACCGTGGAGGGTGAAACGCTGCGTCCATGATAGTCCGCAGGCAGATCGCCGCTGTATCGCGCTACGACCAGTTTCAGGCGTATGGTGTCGCTTTGCTGCGCTTCACACATCAGTATCCCATCGTAGACCAGCGTGTACTCTGAGGCGGGTGGCTGCTCATAGCCGGCCTTCTGCAAAGCCTTGATCCCGCCAAAGGCGAAATCCGCAGCCTTGCCCTCAGATACATCAGGCTGGTAGATGCGAAAATGCTGCTGCGTTCGCAGGGATAGAAGATACTGCTCCAGCGCCGCGTCTCCATCCTGCAAAAAGCGGGCATACTCCTGTTCGCTCAGGCCCAGGTAATCGTGGAGCGTGCTGCTGTCTGTGTCCCGGTCATGCCATGCGGCGATTTCCTCGCTGATGGCGTCAAAGGCACAGAGCCCGCAGACAAACCGCGTTCTGAAATTCATTTGGGTAACATCTCTTTGTTCTTTTTTCTGCCGCATAGCAAGCTGCCAGTCGTCAATGCCTTTATAATTCGGGTCCCACGTCAGGCGGCGGCATTCCAACCCATGACTGCGTGCCATGAGATAGATTTTCGATGCCCCCTTGCTGACAGCGGCGTTATGGTATTTGTCCATATCCTCGGCCTCGATGATGACCTCTGTGCCGTTGGCAGCCAACAGCGCAAACAGCATATCCAGCTTATTGACGTTGTTGGCACCGGCCGTAGCCGCAAAGGAACGATCCATCAGGTAGTGGGCCACATCCGCTTTCAACAGCCCTTCCGTCACATAGACAACTCGTGCGAACGGATCGCCCACGAAATGGACGGGACTGCCGGAGGATACCCCTCGCGTCTTGGAAGAAGAGGATAGCCACAGGTACTTTGTCCCGCTCTTGTCGGGGTCGCTCTCCTGATCTCGGATAGGTGTGTCCAACCGGATCTGTGCGCCGCGTATCATCCCGTCGATCCCTCTGGCGGGAATGATGATCCCCGCCGTGATGGAATTGAAGTTGACCGTCCATTTATCATCCTTGCCCACATAGAAGCCGGGCACGCCCTCCACCTTGCAGCCTCGGCTGCGCAGCTTCTCCGTCAGTGACCGGCACAGGTAGAAGGGCGGGGTACTTTTGTACCCCAGCCGTTCTATCTGTTCATCGGTCAGCCCGCGTACCTCCTGAAGGTGCTTGCGGTGCTGCGGAGAGAGCGTCAGCAACTCCAGCAGCATGGAAAATGTCTGGTGGATCTCCTGCGGTGAGGCAAGGACGGATTGCTCGATCGCCGTCTGCTCCGGCAGTTCCTTTGCGGTGTACTCCGGCGCCGTAAGGCCGTTTTGCAGCGTGTCGCAGATCTCACGGTAGGCTTCGGAATTGCTGATCCCGTATACCTTCCCGTAGAGAGCCAGCATACCGCCGCCTTCATTGCAGTAGTTGCAGCGCCAGAGGTTCTTGGCGAAGTTGATGTTCATTTTGCCCCGCTTATCACCGCAGATCGGGCAGTCGGCATATACGCTGTCCGCCTGTCTGCGCCTGATATGCAGATGCAGCAGCTCGGCCACATCCATGATGTTGAACGGGAACTCCTGTGGCTGCGCCACCGCGCCACCTCCTTACCATCATCTTGCGTAAATCACCCGTCAGCTGGCATTTGCCAGACGCTGGAGCTTGTCCAGCATCAGCTTGGCGCCGGCCCGTAGGATATTGTCATCCCCGGAATAGCCCTTCACATACCACTTGAGGCTGGCTGGCCGCCGCTCGGCGACCTGCTTGAGCGTCTGCCCGCTGCATGTGCCGATGGGCACGATGATCTCCTCGGCTTCTGCTTCGGTCATCAGAGTGCAGATGGTGTCCACGTCCATGTCCTTGGTATAGCTGGCGACATTCGGCTCGTCATATACGAAGGGCAGTTCCGTTTCTACCACAGGCTCCGCAACGGCCTCCGCAGGCTGTTCCACAGAGACTTCCACCGGTGCCGCGTCAGGTACGGCTTCTTCATGGTGAACCACTTCCTGTTCAGGCTGCTGTACCACCACAGGCTCAATGTCGGCCTGTACCGCAGCAGGTTCCGTTCTGACCTGTTCCGCTGCCGCTTGAGGGGCAGTGGCAGGCTCAGCCTCCATAGTAGGTGCGGCTGGCTCTGCGTAAGGCGTATCTGCCTTGGGCATCGGCGCAAACTGGATGCCGAAACCGGCGTTAGTCAGCGCCATGTCCAGCGCGTCATGCTCCGCGGCCTGAATATACAGGCCGGCAGGCGCGTTTTCCTGCGTCATGGTGGCAATGTAGCTGCTGGCGGGATCGGCATCATCCTTGTCGAAGAACACCTTCGCCTCGATGATCGCCAACTGATCCGTGATGCGCAGCGGTGTCAGCCGTGTGCGCCCGGCAGGGTACTTCAGCCGGAACCAGAGCTTTTTGTACCGCAGCTCCAGCTCATGTCCGCGGGCAGTCTTTTTCAAGAACTTCAGCGGATCGAAGCCGGCAACGCGGTTCAGCTCAGAGATAACGGGGACAGCATTGAACAGAGTGGATTCGGGTGCATTCATTTCAAAGGCTCCTTTCTTAATAAAAACACGAGACAAGGTGCGAATTTAACACCCTTGTCTCATTTTCACAAAATATTTACAGTTGTGCTCAGGCACTGCGTTTCTGTACTTTGAACGTATTGACATAGAGTGCGATCCTACGTCCCAGCTGTGTATTGCGCTTTCCAGTATCATCCTTGTGGACAGCCATATAGAGCATACCGATCTGCCCCACCAGAATGACCTTTGCCTTGGCACGGGTAATAGCCGTATACACAAGGCTCCGCGTCAGCATTCGGGCATGACTTCTCAGCAGAGGGAATATCACCACATCGAACTCACTGCCCTGCGCCTTATGGACGGTGGTGGCATAGGCAAGCTCCACATGGCCCATTTCCTCCATGGAGTACTCCACGACCCTCGTGGGCGAAAACTGGATCGATATGCGCATACCGTCCCGCTCATCGTGACGGAAGCTGCGGATAAAGCCAATATCGCCATTGGACGCCTTAATACTGTTCTTGTTCTGCATCACCTTATCACCTACCCGAAAATAGAGGCTGCCCACCTTCAGATCGGCTTCCTCCGTCTGCGGGTTCACCAGCTCTCGGATCGCCTCGTTGAGTTGGTCAACGGAGGCCGCGCCTGTGGAGCGGAAGGGCGATAGGATCTGCACGCGGTCTACACCGTATTGCTTCACCTGTGCCAGATAGAGATTCCGTATATGTTCAGCGGCCTCCTCCTGATTGGCGCATTTGCAGACAGTAAAATCATTGCCATAGAAAAAGCTGGTGTCATTGTTGTTGATTTTCTGCGCGTTATAGGCGATAAGGCTGTCCTTCTTCTGGCGGAAGATCTCATTGAGCACCGTCACGGGAATCAGCCCACAGTTGATCAGCTCACGGAACACATCACCTGCTCCGACACTTTGCAGCTGGTCTGCGTCGCCTACCAGCAGCACCTTCGTGTCAGGCCCGATACGGGAAAAGAACTTTCGCGCAAGCCACATATCCATCATAGACGATTCATCCACGATGATAAGGCCTGCGTCCAGCATATCCTCTTCACCTTTCCGGAAGCCGCCATCCTCACCAAACAGTCCCAGCAGGCTGTGCAGCGTGCTGGCATTGTTTACGCCGGTACTCTCCGCCATGCGACGGCTTGCCCGGCCGGTGGGGGCTGCCAGCAGGATCTTCTCCGATGGCTTCAGCAGCTTGAACACCTCAATGACCGCTTTCAGGACGGTCGTCTTGCCAGTACCGGGCGAGCCGGTAATGACGGACAGATCGCTGCGGAATACCATATGAACAGCTTCCGTCTGCCGCAGCGAGAGTTCAACGCCTAACTGACGCCGCACCCTTGTCAGCAGGTCCTGCACATCCACCCGTTCCACCGGGCGGCAGAGCAGCCTTGCGATACTGCGGGCCGTTTCGTCCTCCTGCGCAAAGGTCTTGACCAGATAATAGTTGCCGTTACTGTTGATGATCTTGCCTTGCAGCAGCATATCATCGATCACAGCATCCAGATCATCCGACTTTACCCGCATCTGCGGTACGGGGATCATGCTGTTCAGAAGCGACATGGCCTCTTTATGAAGCTGCTCCGCCTCCAAATACAGATGACCGCCATCTCCCTTTGCGCTCTCCAGCGCCGCAAATACCGCGCCACGGATACGCATAGGGGAATTGAGGGGCCAGTTGTTCTTTCGCATGATCGCGTCCACACGCTTGAAGCCGAAACCGGACACCTGACAGAGTTCAAAAGGGTTATCCCGCAGGATATCCACGCTGCGTGCGCCAAAATGGTCATAGATCTTTGTGGCGGTGGTAGGTGTGATCTGGAAGGGAGCCAATAGCAGCATCAGGTCACGTAGGGCGCGGCTCTCGTTGTAGGAAGCGATGATCTCCTCCAACTTTGCCTTGCTGACGCCTCGTATCTCCAGCAGCCGCTCCGGTTCATTTTCCAGCACATTTAACGTGTCGGCACCAAACCGGTCTACGATCAGTTCAGCGGTCTTGCCGCCGATGCCCTTGATAAGCCGTGAGGACAGATACCCTTTGATCCCTTCACGGGTCTGGGGCACGACCTCCTCACATTGCGTTACATGCAGCTGAACGCCGTTCTTGCCCTCTTTCCACTCACCGTCCAGTATCATGCTGACCTGATCGGTGCGCGGCAGCTCATAGCCCACGGCGGCAAAATGGATCATGTTGTCCCGATGCCGGTATGCGCTGCGGGCCTTTTCGGGGATAGAACGGTCTGAGGTCTTTACGCTGATCACGCTGTACTTGTTGACAGGGTTATAGAAGATCGTCCGTTCATAGACGCCTGTATAAGCCAACTCATGCAGCCTCCTCTCGTTGTTTTTTCACATAGAAGCGCCGACTTTCCGAAACAGTGACGTACTGCTCGTAGATGTCCGGATGCTGCGCCTGCAAACGCTGCAGGTTGTCCTTACTGATGCCGGATTTGCGCACAGGCTTATAGCTGATGCTGTAAGCCGCTTCACGCCCCTGACAGACAGCCGTGCAGCTCCGTCCCATTTCTGCGACGATACGGCCTTGCAGCCGCCGCATTTCCGCTTCAATGCACTCATAGTTTCTTTTTTCCACGTTGCGCTGGGCCTGAAGCTCCAGATATCGGGGAACCAACAATGCCATATTCCCCTCCAGTATCAGCTCCGGCGCCGATGGGTCAGCAGGCCCGAAATGACGCCTGACGCTGTCGAGGATCAGGTCGCCGTCCTCTGTGTAGGGAGGCGGCGTACCGGTGAGAATATGGTTCTCCCAGAAATCCCGCTCCAGCGCGATCAGTTCCTCCTCATAGTCATGGTCACGGTCGATATGCCGGATGATAACTTCATCTTCATTGTTGCCGTACAGGCAGCAGTAGAAGACCTCGTCAATATTCATCACGGCCATATAGTGCCGCCCCTGGGCCTCATAGTTGAGGGGAACGATCTCCTGTCCGTCCTCAGACCACCAGTGATCCTTTGCGTTGTAGTTGGTCGTTTTGATCTCCAGAATAGCAGTCCGGCCGTTGGGAAGCTCTACGAAGTAGTCAATATCCGCCAGCATAAACGTATGTACCGGATGATAAAACATCTTCTTGATCTGATAGATGCGATACCCCGTTTTCACATGGAATATCTCTGCTACCAGATCCTCCAGCAGATGCCCCATCTTCTTGGCTACCCAGTTGCTCTCCGAGTCGTCAAAAGGCACGATCTTCAGCTTGTCATAGTAGAGATCCCGTGCCGTAGCAAACGGTGAGATTCCTAATATGGCGGCTGCATCGCTGCCGCCGATCCCCCTGCGCCGGTATTCCAGCCAGTCTTTCTCAGGAAGACCCTCCGTGCTGACCAGGACTGACGGTGCGTAAGGCTCGCTTGCGACTGCCATGGCTACGCCCTCCGCTGTCCCATCTGATGGGGTACAACGCGGGTATAGCTGCGGCGGTATTTTGCTGCTTTCTGCTCTGTCTTCCTGAGTTTCTGCCTGCGCCGGTCTCCTCCTCGATACCGATACCGGCGTGTGCTGTGGTTGTTCTTTCTGCTCATGTGGATGCCACCTTTCAAATATATTCCAAAGCCTTTCGGCATTTGGGCAAATAAAAAAAGCGAGAATGACATCCCGATCCTCTTTGGATACTTGCGCCTGCCGATGGCAAGGCCGGTGTCATTCTCGCAGTGGGAACATGATCCCCAATAATAAAAAAAGAGCCAACAAACCACTGCTCTATGGCAGAGTGGTATTGCTGACTTCAAATACAAACTTAACAACGTGTGCGATTCAGAAATGCTCTGAAATGCCTGTGTAGGCGGTGCACAAAAAATAATTACATGGTGATAGTACCACAATATATTGTAGTAGTCAAGAAATAATATCTCCTATGTAGAGAAATTGAAAAATTTTTCCTCTGAATGTTAAATTAACGCCTCCTGTTTCCTTTTTATTTAGTGTAAGGATAAGCCAGTCAGAAGATGGCTGGTGCTATCAAATGTACCTTGAAAACTGAATAGCCCCACCGGAGGTTATACAGGAGCAGCGGATAGTGTGCGAGGACATAGGGGAGCGCACCCGCCGCATAAGTGCCGCACAGCGGCAGCCTGCAAATACGCGGTCGAAGAGAGCGCAGGAAATGGGCCGGCAGGTGGCACAAAAAGCGATAAGGAGATGTGATATGGATCACTACAAAGATATAGAAGAAATCCCCATGATATTTGGCCCGCGCGAATTGTCAAAGATTTTGGGCATTTCTAAAAATAAGACTTATGAGGTCGTAAACAGGTATGATTTTCCTAAAATCCGAGTTGGCAGAAGAATCATCATCAGCAAAAAACACTTTTTGGAGTGGATGGACGCCAACTTTGGTAAAGAACGCAACAATACATAAAAGGCACTTTTGTTATTTGCTTTGATTCCTGTTGAGTTTTCCTTCGGAAAGTCGTATAGATATTATGTGTGGAAAAACCTAAAGGTTTATATCCCACATGGTACGATTTGTATGCCTGTACGACAGTAAGGAGGATCAATAAAAGTATGGGCAAAAAGAAAGCAAATGGAGAAGGCTCCATTACAAAACGCAAAGATGGCCGCTACATGGGACGCTATACAGTGGAAAGCAAACGAAAAGCGGTCTATGGCGATTCTTTCGAGGAGGTGAGGCAGAAACTCAACGAGATCCTGAACGAGATTGCAAAAGGTGCCTACGTAGAACCCAATAAATACAGCGTGGAAAAATGGCTGCGAGAATGGTTAGAGTTATATGCCCTGCCAACGGTGAAGCGGTCAACATACATCTCCTATGAAGGATATGTACGGATACACCTTGTCCCGGAGATAGGGCAAATAAAGCTGACATCTTTGACCACCAGGGATCTCCAGAAGTTCTTTAAGGAAAAAGCCGGTACAGAAGAGAAGAAGGGGTTAGCTCCGAAGACGTTGCGGAATATTTACAATATGCTTCATTCGGCATTAGACCAAGCAGTTGCTGACCACAAGATTCTTAGAAATCCGACTTTGAATGTCAAATTGCCAAAGGTCAAGTCCAAAGAAATGCGAGTTCTAACCGTGGAAGAGCAGGTGGTATTACAGGAAGCTGTAAGCCGTTTTGATGAACTTCATGCCTATGGGATAACCTTTGCAGTCAGTACCGGAGTTCGTTTGGGTGAACTGCTTGCCTTGCGCTGGAAAGATGTAAATGAAAAAGAACACTACATCTACGTCAGGCGGACACTTGGCAGATTGCAGAAGGTTGATGAAAAAGGGCATCTCGTTAAAAAAGAAAAAGGAACTCCATCAACGGAAATCGTTGTGCGCTCGCCTAAATCTGAGTTGTCCATGCGGAAGATACCATTGTTCGATGAGCTGTGGAACGACTTGATGGCATATAAAGAAAAGCAGAACGCTCTAAAGGATGCACTGGGATCAGAGTATCAGGATCAGGGCTATATTTTTGCCACGCCACTGGGTCATCACAACGACCCAAAAGTCTACCAAACGCTTTTTAAGCGCATAGTCGCCGATGCCGGAATCGAATCTGCGAACTTCCATGCGCTGCGTCATACATTTGCAACACGGGCGTTGGAGTCAGGCATGGACATTAAGGTCTTGTCTGCATTACTGGGCCATGCGCAGGCATCAACTACGCTTAATCTCTATGGGCATGTTCTCCCGGATCATAAGAAGATCAGCATGGAGAAAATGCGAGGCAACTATATGAGTTGCAGCAGTATAAGCGGCAGTTCCGATGATACTTCCGCAGATGTACCGCAGACTCAAGACCCGATCATTAGCACCATAGAGGATGCCCAGCATAATCAAGAGCCGGCCATCAGCATTGCTGCAGAGGATATCCGAGGACTGGAACTGAGTGGTGACACCAATACAGCTATGCCGCAAATTCACGATTCAACCGCTGACACCAACGCAAAAGAGGAACAAGCTCAGGCAAGCTGATTTTGACACCAATGTGTTGGAGTCAAAGCAAATGCCATCCACGCCAGAATTGAAAAACAACCTCAAATGAGCAGCTTGTTTTTTCGGTATGGCATGCCAACGAAAATGGTGTCATTTGGTGTCAGGGAAACGGTTGGTGTCAATCGTTGGTGTCAAAAGCGCTGAAGTGCTTTTGCATATTCTGCAAAAAGTAAAAAAAGAACCACAAAACCACTAAAAACAATGGTTTTGCGATTCTTTTTGTGTGGTTGCGGAGGGAGGACTTGAACCTCCGACCTCCGGGTTATGAGCCCGACGAGCTACCAGCTGCTCTACTCCGCGATATTGAATTGGACCCGGTTGGTGCCGGTGACCGGACTCGAACCGGTACGGTATTGCTACCGGGAGATTTTAAGTCTCCTGTGTCTACCATTCCACCACACCGGCGGATATCGGCAGGTATTATAGTACCACACACAGGCGGCAAAGTCAAGGGCTTTTTAAAAATTTATTTCAAAGGCAGGGGAATATGTAATTGGACAGCCCATGGAGGCTGTTGCAAAGAAGGGTCGGACCAAGGTCCGGAGAAATATGGTGCGGTGTTCATTTTTTGATTTTTTCTGTTTACGACCACCCGGTATTCTGGCGGAGCTTGCGTTTTTGCCTCAAATCCTGTAAAATACAGTATGAAAACGAACTGGCCCCACGCTTCGCAGAGAACTGCTGCGAGGCCGATCATATAAGGAAGGAGCAAGCTGCTGTGTCACAGGTAACAAAACGAGCCTTGGAACAGTCACTGAAGAATTTGTTGCTGAAAAAACCGCTGACCAAAATCACCATCAATGACATTGCCGAGGACTGCGGTATCAACCGCATGACCTTTTATTACCACTTCAAGGATATTTACGATCTTGTGGAATGGTCTTGCCTGGAGGATGCCAAGAGAGCGCTGGATGAGAAAAAGACTTATGAAACGTGGCAGCAGGGATTTTTGCAGATCTTCGAGGCGGTACAGGATAACAAGCCCTTTATTCTGAATGTTTACCGCTGCGTCCACAGGGAACAGGTCGAAAAATATCTGCGGCCGCTGGTAGACCGGCTTTTGCTGGATGTGATCAATGAAGAAGTCGGCGAAATGAAGGTCCGGGACGAGGACAAGCAATTCATCGCCCAGATCTATTCATACATCTTTATCGGGCTGATGCTCGACTGGATCAAAGACGATATGCGGGAGGACCCGCAGCAGATCGTGGACAGGCTTGCCAGGCTTATCAAAGGCTCTGTGTCAGCAGCGCTCTCCCGTTTTCAATTCTGATTTTATCATTTTTGCGAATCTGATTATAATTTTTACACTTTGCGGCTCCGTGATAAGACTTTTATCACGGAGTTTTTTCTGTTTATTGTAAGCCGGACGGGAAACGCTATAATGAGACCATCGAAAGAAAAAAATAACAGGAGGTTTTGTTATGTATTACTCTGCTGGCACTTACGAGTCCTTTGCTCATCCCGAAAAGCCCAAGGATGTGGACAAAAAATCGGCTTATATCATCGGCACCGGCCTTGCCGGCCTGACCGCCGCTTTCTATCTGGTCCGCGACGGACAGATGAAGGGCGAGCACATCCATGTATTTGAAAAGCTGGATCTGGCAGGCGGCAGCTGCGACGGCCGCAAGGACATCACCAAGGGCTTCTTTATGCGGGGCGGCCGTGAGATGGACAACCATTTTGAGGTCATGTGGGACACCTTCCGTGATGTTCCGTCCATCGAGACGCCGGGCATCTCTGTTCTGGATGAGTATTATTGGCTCAACAAGCACGATCCCAACTATTCTCTGTGCCGCGCCAGCGTGAACCGCGGTGAGGATGCCCACACGGATAAGCAGTTCAAGCTGGACAAGGACTCCGCCATGGCCCTGTCCAAGCTGTTTATGACCCCGGAAAAGGATCTGGAGGACAAGAAGATATCCGATGTTCTGCCCGATTCCTTCTGGAATACAAACTTCTGGCTGTATTGGCAGACCATGTTCGCTTTCCAACGTTGGTCCAGTGCTCTGGAGATGAAACGGTATCTGTGCCGCTATGTCCATCACATCGACGGCCTGCCCGATTTCAGCGCCCTGCGCTTCACCAAGTATAACCAGTATGAAAGCATGATCCTGCCGCTGGTGAAATATCTGGAGTCTCACGGTGTGCATATCGAGTATGGCATGGATGTCAGGAATGTCATCATCGAAACTGAGGGCGGCAAGAAGGTCGCCCGGCAGATCGTGTATGTCAAGGACGGCAGGGAGCAGACCATCGACCTCATCGAGGACGATCTGGTGTTCATCACCAACGGCTGCTGCACCGACACCTCCTGCTATGGCGACCAGACCCATGCCCCCGACCTGTCCGGCGTGAAAAACGGCGCAGGCGAGTCCTGGGATATGTGGAAGGCCATTGCCGCGCAGGCGGAGCACGGCGAGTACGGCAACCCCGATGCCTTCTGCTCCGATGTGGACGCCACCAACTGGATGAGCGCTACCGTGGCCACCTCCAACGAGGAGATCATCCGGCATATTATGAGCATCTGCAAGCGTGATCCCCGCTCCGGCAAGGTGACTACCGGCGGTATCGTCACCGTCAAGGACAGCACCGACAACTGGTACCTTTCCTGGACCATCAACCGCCAGCCCCAATTCAAGTCCCAGGATAAGAACATGGTGCTTGTGTGGCTGTATTCTCTGAATACCAACAGAGAGGGCAACTATGTGAAAAAGGCCATGCGGGACTGCACCGGCGAGGAGGTCTGCCGTGAGTGGCTGTATCACATCGGCGTGCCCACCGAAAAGATCCATGCGCTGGCCCACGATGCCTGCAATACCACCACCTGCTTTATGCCCTATATCAACGCCTTCTTCCAGCCCCGCAAGGAATCTGACCGTCCCAAGGTCGTGCCCGACGGCGCCGTGAACTTTGCCTTCATCGGTCAGTTCGCCGAGACGCCCCGTGACACCATCTTCACAACCGAGTATTCCATGCGTACGGGTATGGAGTCGGTCTATACCCTGCTGGACATCGACCGCGGCGTGCCAGAGGTCTGGGGCAGCAAGTACGATGTGCGCGAGATCCTGCGTGCCTGCTACTACGCCATCGACAAGAAGCCTATCAGCCAGGCGCCGCTGTCCTTCAAGGAGAGGGAAATGCTCAAGGTGCTCCTGAAAAAGGTCAAGGGCACCGATATTGAGCTCCTGCTGAAGGAAAGCGGACTCATCAAGTAAATATCCCCATTCAGCGGGCGGCTGCCGGTGCACAGGAGGCACCGGCAGCCGCTTTTTGCGCAAAAAGGAGGTAACAGAAATGCTGCTCCCCTGCATCAGATTATAACAGAACAGAAAAAATCGAGCGGTCATAAGTGAAATCCCTTATGACCACTCGATATGGTGCCGGTGGTGGGACTCGAACCCACACGGAGTCGCCCCCGGCGGATTTTGAATCCGCTACGTCTACCATTCCATCACACCGGCATATAGCTCAATCATTATACCTTATTTTGTGGACAAATGCAAGAAAAATTTACCTCCCCTGAAACGGGGATGTGTAGGACTACGATACATATTGGATGGTGCAGACCGTCGGACCCCGCAAAATACCCCCCTGGGCCCGGCAAGACCGGGTCCAGGGGGTATCTGTGTATTTCTCTTCCGGTACGCTCACCTGGCGTACAGCAAGCCAATAAGCCAGTTCAGCGTCCGTCCCGGCAGAATGCGGGTCAGGAATACAAAGAACTGATAGTCCAGCCGTATGGTATAGATGGGCTTGGGCCGCCGCTTCATGGCCACCCGGGCGATAAACGCTCCGGCCTTGGCCGGGTCCATACCCGTCTGCTCGTCGTGCTCCATCCTCTGGACGGACCGGCCGATACGGCCCTGATACACGTCGTCTCCGGCCATGGTTTTCACCCGGGCGGCGGTAAAGCCCGTGTGAATATCTCCGGGCTGTACGGCGCACACGGTAATGCCAAAGGGCCGCAGCTCGTTGGCCAGGGCCATGGTATACGCGTTCACCGCCGCCTTGCCGGCGGAATAGTACGCCTGGAACGGAATGGGGCAGGGCGCCGCCACAGAGCTCAGGTTCACGATGCGGCCCCGGCCCGCCTGGCGCATGTGGGGGATCACGGCCTTGTTCATCCGCACCATGCCGAAGAAGTTCACGTCCAGCAGCCGCTGGGCCTCCGCCGTGTCCGTAAACTCCACCGCTCCGGAGATGCCGAAGCCTGCGTTGTTGATGAGCACATCGATGCGTCCGGCCTGGCCGATGATCTCCGCAACGGCGGCGCGGACCTGGTCCTCGTCGGTAATGTCGCAGCGGATGTGGTGCAGGCCCTCCACCCCCTGCTCCCGGCGGCTGAGCTCATACACATCATAGCCCGCATCCCGCAGGCACAGGGCCGTAGCCCTTCCGATGCCGGAGGTGCCTCCGGTGATAACCGCAATCTCACTCATGGTCCTTCACCAGCACGTCCGCCATGATGTCCATGGCCTCATCCAGCAGGGCCTCGGTATGGGTGGCCATATAGCTGGTCCGCAGCAGGGCCTCTCCCTCCGGCGTGGCCGGGGGCAGCGTGGGGTTCACATACACGCCCCGGTCATAAATGTCCCGGGCCACCTCCAGGGTGTGGTATGTCTCATAGGTATAGATGGGGATGATGGGCGTGGGCGCCGTCAGAGCAGACTCCCGGATCTTCAGCCCCCGGTCCGTCATGCCCCTCCGGGCGTACAGGCTCAACGCACGCAGCCGTTCCGGCAGCTCCGGGTGGGCCTCCAGGTGCCGCAGGGCTGCCAGGGCCGTGGCGCAGTTGGCCGGCGGAATGGACGCCGAGAAGATGAAGGGACGAGAAACGTGGCGCACATAATCCGCCACCTCCTCCGATGCCGCCATGTAGCCGCCCAGGGATGCCAGAGACTTGGAAAACGTGCCCATATACACGTCCACCTGGTCCTCCAGGCCAAAGTAGCTGGCCGTGCCACGGCCGCCCTCGCCCAGAACGCCCAACCCGTGGGCGTCGTCCACCATGACCCGGGCCCCATACTTCTTGGCCAGAGCGCAGATCTCCGGCAGCCTGGCGATGTCGCCGCCCATGGAGAACACGCCGTCGGTGACGATCAGCGCGCCGTTCTTCTCCGGCACACGCTGCAGCATTTTCTCCAGCTCGGCCATGTCGCTGTGGCGGTAGCGCAGCATCTTGCCGTAGCTCAGCTGGCAGCCGGCGTAGATGGACGCGTGGTTCTCCCGGTCGCAGATCACATAGTCGTGCCGGTCCACCAGGGCGCTGATAATGCCCACATTGGCCTGGAATCCGGTGCCGAAGGTGACGATGCCGGGCTTGCGCAGAAACTTCCCCAGCTCTGCCTCCAGCTCCAGGTGCATCTCCAGGGTGCCGTTTAAGAACCGGGAGCCGCTGCACCCGGTGCCGTACCGCTCCAGGGCGTGAATGCCTGCCTCCACCACATCCGGCGCGATGGTCAGGCCCAGATAGTTATTGGAGCCAAGCATAATGCGGCGCTTGCCCTCCATCTGCACCTCCACGTCCTGCCGGGACTGCAATGCGTGGAAATAGGGATATACTCCCGCCTCCTTCAGTTCCTTGGCCAGAGAGGGGGCGCTGCATTTTTCAAAAATATCCATGTATAGCCTCCTTATTTGCTAATATGAAATATCAGTTTTCGTAGTGAAAACAATCATTTTTACAGGGATTTATGATTCAAGTTATTATATACTGTTCCCGGCATCCCTGTCAACCGGTGATTTTCCCGGGGGCATTTCCCCCAAGCGGCAGACCCTGTACCGGGCTAAAAAGAGCATCCGCAGGCCCCTGCGGATGCTCTTTTCCTATACGATTACACGGACCGGGTGGCCACCACGTCCACGCCGGTGCCCAGCACGTTGGGGATCACCACGTCCCCGGCGTGTACCGGGGCCGTGAGATGCACCCGGCACAGCGCCCGGGCCACATCCAGCACCCTTTCCTTGGGTACGTCTCCCCGGGTGCGGACAGACACCACCGGCAGCAGGCCGCCGGTGACCCGGACGGTGCCGGTAACGGTGCGGGCCGGATGGGTACACTCCTTCCGGGCGTAGGCGTCCCCCCGGGGACAGGTGTTGCCGGTGACCTCCGTCACCCGGCTGCCGTCCATAACAGCGGTCAGCTGGCAGCCCATGGGGCAGCCGATACACGTCAGCTCGCGGATGCTCATTGTGCCACCTCCTCCACCTGAATGGTGATCCCCGCCAACTCCCGGGGCAGGTCTGCCCGCCGCAGGGTCAGCTGCTCCATCTCGCCGGGGGTCAGGATGCGCTTATGCACCCGGCGCAGCAGCGCTCCGTCGGCGTAGACCGCCAGGTCGGCGTTCTGATACGGCTTCCCCACCCGGAACCGGACGGTGACGGACTCCTCCATCCCCTCCGGGTCCAGATACTGCGGCACTGTATACCGCACGCCGTTTTTCCCGGTCAGGCGGACGGTTTGCCGCTCCCGCCGCTGCTCCAGCAGGTACCGGGCAGCGTTTTCTCCTGCCCGTGCCGCCTCCTGGGACACAAAGTCCACCAAATCGTGAACGTGCAGCACGTTGCCGCAGGCAAACACACCGGGGATAGAGGTGGACAGATCGTCCCCAACCTCCGGGCCGCCGGTAACGGCGTCCAGCCGGACGCCTGCCTGCTGACTCAGCTCGTTTTCCGGCAGCAGACCCACGGACAGCAGCAGGGTGTCGCAGGGGATGTCCCGCTCCGTGCCGGGGATGGGGCGGCGGTTTTCGTCCACCCGGGCCAGGGTCACACCCTCCAGCCGTTCCTGTCCGTGAATATCCACCACCGTGGTGGACAGGTACAGGGGAATATCGAAATCCTCCAGGCACTGGACGATGTTCCGCTTCAGGCCGCCGGAATAGGGCATGACCTCCGCCACTGCGTGGACTTTGGCCCCCTCCAGGGTCATGCGCCGGGCCATAATCAGGCCGATGTCGCCGCTGCCCAGGATCACCACGTCCCGGCCGGGCATCAGCCCCTCCATGTTCACCAGCCGCTGGGCGGTACCGGCGGAGTAAATGCCCGCCGGGCGGCAGCCGGGGATGTTCAGCGCGCCCCGGGGCCGCTCCCGGCAGCCCATGGCCAGAATCACCGCATCGGCGCTGATCTGCATGAGTCCCGTTTCCCGGCCCGTCACCGTCAGCACCCGGTCCCGGGACAGGTCCAGCACCATGGTGTTCAGCAGATACGGAATCTCCAGCTCCCGGACCTGGTCCGCGAACCGCCGGGCGTATTCCGGCCCGGTAAGCTCCTGGGAAAAGGTGTGCAGGCCGAAGCCCGCGTGGATGCACTGGTTCAGAATACCGCCCAGCTCCCGGTCCCGCTCGAGGATCAGCAGATCCTGCACCCCGGCCCTCCGGGCGGCGATGGCGGCGGCCAGGCCCGCAGGGCCTCCGCCGATAATGGCAAGCTGCACGTGTTTCATCATGCTTCCTCCTTGGTCCGGCCGATCAGCAGCCGGGATGTGCCGCCGTTTTTCGTCAGCTCCGTCTGGGGTATCCCCAGCTCCCGGGCCAGGATCTCCATGACCCGAGGCGTGCAGAAGCCTCCCTGGCACCGGCCCATACCGGCCCGCACCCGGCGCTTCACCCCATCCAGGGACCGGGCCCCGGGGACCCGGTGGATGGCGTCCACGATCTCCCCCTCGCTGATGCCCTCGCAGCGGCACACGATGTTGCCGTAAGCGGGGTTCTCCTCTGCCAGGCGCTGCCGCCGGGCAAAGGGCAGCTCCCGCAGGTGGACGATGTCCCGCCGCACGGGGTCGAAGTTCTGCTTCCGCCGCGCATTCAGATACGCCGCCGCCTGCTCCGCCAGATAGGCCCCGATGGCCGGAGCGGAGGACAGCCCCGGGGACTCGATGCCCAAGGCCTCGAAATAGCCGGGGACAGGCTGCCCCACGCGGAAATCGTCGTCCCCCTCCGCCAGATGGGCCCGCAGCCCGGCAAAGCTGGTGATCACGTCCCGCAGCGGCAGACCCGGCACGCTCTTGCGGGCCATATCCTGGGCAAAGGCCAGTCCCTCCGCCGTGGTGGCGGTCAGGTCCCGCTGCTCCTGGTCTGCGGCGGTGGGGCCCACCAACAGGTTGCCATGGACCGTAGGCGTTACCAGCACGCCCTTGCCCATGGGGCCCGGCAGCTGGAACACGGTGCGCTGCACCAGGCCGCCGTCCTTCTTGTCCAGCAGGCAGTATTCACCCCGGCGGGGCACGATGCGGGCGGTATCGCTGCACACCTGGTTATGGAGCACATCGCCCCACACACCGGCGGCGCTGATTACGGCCCGGGTCTCCATGGTCCCCCGGTTGGTTTCCAGGGTATAGCCCGCCTGAGTCCGGCAGATGCGCTCCACCCGGGTGTCGAAGCGGAAGGTCACGCCGTTATGAGCGGCGTTCTCCGCCAGGGCGATGGTCATGCCGAAGGGACAGATGATGGCGCTGCTGGGGGCGTACAGGGCGGCAACGGCCTTCTCCGACAGGGCAGGCTCCAGCGCACGAAGCTGCTCTCCCCGAACGATCTCCAGGCCCTCCACGCCGTTGACCTGTCCCCGGTGCAGAAGCTCCTCCAGATGGGGCAGGCCCGCCTCCTCAAAGCATAGCACCAGGGCCCCGTTCCGGCGATAAGGGAAGTCCAGCTCCCGGGACAGCGCCTCCATCCGGCGACTGCCCTCCACGTTGAACCGGGCCTTCAGACTCCCCGCCGGAGCGTCGAACCCGGCGTGAACGATGGCGGAATTGGCCTTGCTGGTGCCCACGCATACGTCCTCTCCCTGCTCCACCAGGCACACGTCCAGCTGCCAGCGGCTCAGCTCCCGGGCCACGGCGCAGCCCACTGCGCCGCCGCCGATGATGACCACATCCTGCATACAAAGTGCTCCTTTCCGCGAAAAAAGAGCCACGCCAAAGCCCGCCCGGTCTCCCGGGCGGCCCTTTGCATGACTCAATCTCTCAATGCATTCAATATATATTGTCATTATACGCCGTCCGCCCCCGCTTGTCAATGGCAAACGGGGGCGGACACAGGCTACTGCGCCTCAATCTCTTTGATATTCACTTCATTTCCCTGAACCAGCCAGGTGTCCTCGCTGCCGCAGAAGGGACACATCCGGCCTTGGGGTACGGTGTCATAGTCCCGGCCGCAGCCATCGCAGTGAGTGATGGCGTGGACCGTCTCGAACCGCAGCTGTGCCCGGGGCATCAGCTCCGTCCGGGCCACAGCCCATTTCCAGCAGCTCTCCAGCTCATGGGGCACCACACCGGACACCTGGCCCAGCTCCAGCGTCACCGACGCCACATCGGTGAGCTGCTGCTGCCGCCCAATGTCCTCCACGGCCCGGATCACATGAAAAACGATGCCCAGCTCGTGCATTATTTCCTCCCGGCCTTCCGGATCTTGATCTGCCGCTTCACCATGTAGGGCAGGATGGCCTTCATCTTATCCTCGGAGGGGATCATGTTGGTGCACTCCGGCCGCTCCCGGTGCAGGTGAATGGCGTCAAAGGCGCACTTGGTGGTGCACACACCGCAGCCGATGCACTTGTTGGGGTCCACCACGGAGGCGCCGCAGCTGAGGCAGCGAGCCGTCTCCTTCTGCACCTGTTCGGCGGTGAAGGCCACCCGCTCGTCCCGGAAGGTCCGGCGCAGGGCCTCGTTGTACCCGATCCGCTGGCGGGGCGTGTTGTCGAAGCCCACGGGGATCAGGGCGTTCTCCTTGTCCAGCTCCACGAACCGGCGGCGGTTGCGGCCGATGGTCAGGGTTGCCTTCTGCACGAACCGGTGCAGGGAAATGGCGCCCTCCTTGCCGGCGGCGATGGCATCGATGGCGAACTTCTGGCCGGTGACGGCATCGCCTCCGGCGAAAATGTCGGGCTCCGCCGTCTGATACGTTACCGGGTCCACCTGGGCGGTGCCGTTGGGGTTGAAGGTCACGGCGGTGCCCGTCAGCAGCTGCCGCCAATCCACCTTCTGGCCGATGCAGTACAGCACCGTGGCACAGGCCGCCTCGCAGGCATCGTTATCGTCGAACACCGGTGCGAAGCGCCCCTGGTCGTCCTTCACCCGCAGGCACTTGCGGAAGCGGATCCCGGCGGCATGACCGTTTTCGGTGACGATCTCCGTCTGGCCCCATCCGGCGTGGATGGTGATGCCGTCCCGCTCGCACTCGCTCCGGTCCTCCGCGCCCATGGGCATTTCATCATAGCCCTCCAGGCAGTACAGGTCCACGGACTCCGCGCCGCAGCGCACCGCCGTCCGGGCCACGTCCGCCGCGATGTTGCCGCCGCCGATGACCACCACGGGGCCCGCCAGCTTGCTGCACTGGCCGCCGTTTACCTGGCGCATGAAGTCGATACCGGCCATAACGCCCTGAGCGTCACCGCCGGGGATATCCAGCTTGCCGCCGGACTGCAGGCCCACGGCCACATAGAAGCCCCGGAAGCCCTCCTGGCGCAGCTGGGCAATGGTCACATCCTTGCCCACCTCCACGCCGCAGCGGAACTGAACGCCCATCTCCCGCAGCACGTCGATCTCCGCCTGGACCACGTCCTTCTCCAGCCGGAAGCTGGGCAGGCCGTTCTCCAGCATGCCGCCCAGACGCTGCTCCTTTTCAAACACGGTGGGGCGGTAGCCCTTCTCCGCCAGGTAATAGGCGCAGGACAGGCCCGCAGGGCCGCCGCCGATGATAGCGATCTGCTGATCGAACTCGCCGTCTACCTTGGGGATCACCTTCTCCGGCACGAACCGGGTGGCGGCGTCCAGGTCCTGCTGGGCAATGAACCGCTTCACCTCGTCGATGGCCACGGCCTGGTCCACGGTGCCCCGGGTGCAGGCATCCTCGCACCGGCGGTTGCAGATGCGGCCGCACACGGCGGGGAAGGGATTCTCCCGCTTGATCAGCTGCAGTGCCTCCCGATACTTGCCCTGAGCCGCCAGCTTCAGATAGCCCTGCACGGCGATGTGGGCGGGGCAGGCGGTCTTGCAGGGGGCGGTGCCGGTGTCGTAGCAGTTGATGCGGTTCTTGTCCCGGTAGTCGATGGACCACTTGTCGGGGCCCCACTTCACCGCATCCGGCAGCTCCTGCCGGGGATATTCCATGGGGCCGTCCTTGGTGCACAGCTTCTGGCCCAGCTTCACCGCACCGGCGGGACAGTATTCCACGCACCGGCCGCAGGCCACGCACTGGTCCGTCTCCACCCGGGCCACATAGGCGCTGCGGGACATGTTGGGAGTGTTGAACAGCTGGCTGGTGCGCAGGGCATTGCAGACGTTGACGTTGCAGTTGCAGATGCCGAAGATCTTCTGCTCGCCGTCGATGTTGGTGATCTGGTGGACAAAGCCGTTGTCCTCTGCCTTCTTGAAGATGGCCATGGCCTCGTCATAGGTGATGTATTCCCCGCGGCCCGTCTCCACAATATAGGTGGCCATATCGCCCACGGCGATGCACCAGCTCTCCGGGTCGTCGCCGCAGCCCTCGTTCAGATACTGGCGGCTGGCCCGGCAGGAGCACATGCTCTTGGCATACTTGCCCTCGTACTTGTGCAGCCAATAGGAGATTTTTTCCAGGCCCACGGCCTCGTTTTCCGTCTCGATGGCCTTTTCCACGGGGATCACGTGCATGCCGATGCCGGCCCCTCCGGGAGGCACCATGGGGGTGATCTTCTCCAGGGGCAGGAAGGTCATCCGCTCGAAGAAGGCCGCCACCTGGGGATGCTCGTCCATCTGGCTGCGGCGCATATTGAAAAACTCCGCGCTGCCGGGGACGAACTGGGGCAGAACGTACCGCTTTTCGTGGTTGGGGTTCTTCCCGTCCAGATTCTCCCAGTTATACTCGATCAGGCCCACCCAGGCCATGTCGTCCAGCAGCTTCTGCAAAGGCTCCCGCTCCAGCTTGGTCAGCTTCATCAGCTGCCCGATGGTCTTGGGCTTGCGGACGCCCATCTTCAGGGCCACGTCCGCCATTTCGTCGGTGACCAGGTCCGCCAGGCCCCAGTATTCCGGATCGTTGCCCTTGACGCCCTTGAGCTTGGCGGGCACCCGGTCGGTAATCATGGCCACCAGCTTCGCAATTTTGGGCCGGGGCTCCTCCACCACGGGGATGGTAAAGGGCAGCTTCTCCTGCTCCAGGGGGAACGCGGTGGGACGATCGCCGTTGATGTTCTTTCCCATGTCAAATCTCCTTCATTTCCGCCCAACGGGCGGTTTTTTCGATACCAACTCACTATTATAATAGCAACTTCTGCCGCAAAAAGCTATTGACTGTTTCTCTAAAGTTATGATATCCTATTTTATGGTCCTGGTCGGACCAGAAGGAGGATATGCCATGGATTTCCGCCCCATTGTGGCCCCGTCCATCCGGGAGCTGTTCATTCAGCAGCTGGAGGGGGCTATTCTGTCCGGGCAGCTGAAGCCCGGGGACCGGCTGCCCACGGAGCGGGAGCTGGCCGACACCATGCACATCAGCAAGACCGTGGTCCATGAGGGCCTGCGGGAGCTGCACCGCCTGGGCTTTCTGGACATCGCCTCCCGCCGGGGCGTCACCGTGGCGGACTATGCCCAGACCGGCAGCCTGGAAACGCTGACGGCCATTATGGATTATCACGGCGGCCTGCCGGACGAGAAAACCGCCCGCAGCATCCTGCGCCTGCGGTATTATCTGGAGGCTCCGGCTCTGCGGGATCTGGCTGCCAGTCACACCCCCGGGGACCTGGAGGCACTGCGGGAGCTGCTGCGCCAGGCCCAGACAGCTCCGGAGGAGGAGCTGCCGGAGGCCCTGTTCCGGTATCACCGGGGTGTGGTGTTCCTGGGCGGCAACACCATCACGCCCCTGCTGTTCAACGCCTTTAAGAAGGTTAATCTGGAGTTCTGGTCCGGCTACATCCGCTCCGTGGGCCGGGAGGAGAGTCTGCGCACTCTGGCCCGGTTTACGGACCTCATCGCCGCCGGACAGGGGGACGAGGCCGCCCGGCTGCTGGGCCAGGGCCTGGAGCAATTCGAGACTACTCTGTAGGTCGAGTACATTTTCCTTGCGTTCCCCCCCCATATATGATATAATTCTATTATCAAATCATAAAGGAGGCTTTCCATGAAACGTACAAGACGGCTTATTCTTTCCTGTCTGCTGCTGTCCCTGCTTCTGCTGACTGCCTGCGGACAGCGGGAAACTGTGTACCAGATATCCGCTGACCGTCTGACCCAGGCGGCAACGGTGTCCCAATTGCAGGAGGTCAGCGATCTGATCGTGGTATTCACCCCGGAAACTCAGGAAAACGTCCTTTCCCGCTACAGCGACGGCAACGTCTCCTCCGGCTATACCCGGACCACCGGCAGGGTGTCCCAGGTGCTGAAGGGTCAGGCCCCGGAGCAGCTGGTCATCACCGAGGAGTGCTACACCCTGGATGATGCCCTGTGGACCCAGGGCGGCTATCTGCCCATGGAAAAGGGACAGTCCTATCTGCTGTTCCTCACCGCCTACCCCGGCGACTCCGACTATGCGGGCATGTACTACCCCACCGAGCTGGAGCTGGGCAAATACCCCCTGACGGACCAACCCCTCACCGCCTCCGACCCAGTCGACACGTGGCAGGTATACTCCCCGGATAGCAGTACCCTTTCCCAATATCAGAGCTGGTATCAGCAGGTGGCGGCTCTGTATCCCGATTTGTTCTGACCACCCGAAAAACCTATAAAAAGGGACCGACGGCAGATGCCTTGTGCATCCGCCGTCGGTCTATTCTCTTTCGTCTGCCAACCGGGGCCGGAACCTCCGCAGCCGGCGGCTGCAGAGGAGGCTTTATCCCCAGAACTGGCGGGCCAGGTCCTGGGCCAGGCTCTCCACCACGCCGGGAGCGTAGGGCAGGGGCAGTCCAGCATCCGAAAGGGTCTCGGCATACAGCTTGCTGCCGCCGGAGGCACACAGGGCGTGATACCGGGCCCAGCCGTCTGCGGGGTCGGCGTCATAGGCGGCCTTCAGCTGCTGGGCGCAGACGATGGACAGAGCGTAGCTTACCACATACCGGGGGAACATGTACAGGGCCACATTGGTGAACAGGTCGCAGCCGGAAAGCACCTGCTTCCGCCAGGGCTCGTTGTTCCGGGCCCGGCCGAAGGACTTCTCGATGCGGTCGAACTCCTCTGCCCACTGGGCCAGAGAGGCGTCCGGATGCTCATACAGCCACGTCTCAAAGGTGTGGATGGAGCAGAAGGCGCACATCTCCTTGATGAAGTCATAGCGGTGCTCCGTCAGGAACTGCCCGGCGTGGTCGCCGAAGAAGTCCCGGGCGTAGGGCTGGGCCAGCAGCTCCATGGTCTTGGAGTGGACCTCCGCCAGGTCCGGACTCAGGCCCGCATAGTCCGCCACCGGCTGGCTGCGGATGGAGAGATACCCCTGGAGCCCGTGGCCCAGCTCGTGGGTGTATACGGTGACGTCACCGGAGGTGCCGTCGCAGTTGGCAAAGATGAAGGGCATCCGGTAGGGGGCACCCAGCATGTCGCAGAAGCCCATGCCGGAAATTTTATTGGGAGAGCCGGTCACGTCCAGCAGGTCGTGGCGGACCATCTCGTCGAAAAACGCACCTGCCTCCGGGCTCAGGGCATGGTACATCCGGCGGGCGGCCCGGGGCAGCTCCTCCGCCGCCACCGGCACGGCGTTGCCCTCCGGGAACACCAGGGCCCGGTCATAGGGCAGCAGCGCCTCTACCCCCAGGCGCTGGCGCTGCTCCTCCTGGAGCCGCAGATACAGGGGGGCGATGTGGATCTGCACCTGGCGGCAGAATCCGTCCAGCTCCGCCCGGCCATAGCCCAGACGCTGCATGCAGAGATCGCCGTAGTCGGCAAAATTGTCAAAGCCGTTTTCACGGGCCAGCTGATTTCGTGCGTGGACCAGGTCCCGCAGCAGCTGCTCCAGAGCTTCGGCGTTTTCCAGCGCCGTCTGCTGCTGGGCCTCGTAGGCGGCCCGGCGGCGCTCCCGGTCGGTGCTGGCCAGTGCAAAGCGAAGCTGACCGCCGCTGAGGGTCTCGCCCTGGACCTGATACCTGGCGGAGGCCGTCAGCTGCTGGTATTGGGCCGTCAGCCGGGAGATGCGGGCCTGCAGCTCCTTGCCGCCGGTGTGGAGCCGCTGATCCAGCGTCAGCAGGCGGCGCAGCTGGGGGCCGAAGGTCCCGTCCACCGCCGCAGCGTAGGGGCTCTCCGCAATGGCCATGGACAGGGACTGGGTATCCAGCGTCTCCAGCCGGGGCAGGGTCTCCTGCAGCTCCCGCTGGTAAAATTCGTCGGTGACGTCGTGGAAGGCCCGGATGGTGGCAATGCTCTGGCACAGGGCCACCTCCTGCTGCAGGGCGTCCCGCTGCCGGACCACGTCCAGCAGGTCCTCCGGGCAGGCGGCAGCCCTGGCCCGGCGGGTCAGGGCATCGTACCGGGTCTGAAGGGCCTCCACGTCCGGGCTGGTATAGGGAATATCAGAAAATTTCCAATTCTCGTTCATAGCGTCACTCCTTTGGATAGATGATGGACAGGGCCATGCGCTCCGGCCGGATATTGTCCCGGATAAAGTCCAGCAGATCCTGCTGGGTAATGGAATCGTACACCTCCGGGAAGCGGAAGGGATCGTATCCCTGGAAGCAGCCCTCGGCCGCCGTGGAGGCGATGGCCTCGAAGGAGTTCAGACTTTTGATGGATGCGCCGAAGCTGGCCCGGCGGATGCGCTGGACATAGGCCGGGTCCACCCCCTCCCGGACCACCCGGCGGGCTTCATCCAGAACGGCCTGCTGCACGGCCTCGGGATCGTTGCTGTCGCCGCCGCAGAACACATAGGCGGCTCCCGGCAGCAGGTCATAGGCGCTGTCAAAGGTGCCGTTGATCAGCCCCTGACTGTACAGCCGGGTGAACAGGGGGCTGGACTCTCCCATGAGCACGTCGCAGGCCAGGTCCCCCAGGATATCCAGGCGCATGCGCTCCTCTCCCTCCGGCACCGGCGGGCACTTGAAGCCCAGCAGGAAGGTGGGCATGGCCACCTCCATCCGGCCCTCTATGCGGGCCATATGAGGCGTCAGGTCCTCCTCCCGGCCATAGTCCCGGGGGATGGCGGGGCCACTCTCCCGGGGCAGAACCTCCCGGGCGGCCCGGAGAACCTCCTCCGGGTCCACGTCGCCCACCACCACCAGGCACATGTTGGCGGGGGTATAAAACGCCTTGTGGCAGTCGTACAGGGTCTGGGCCGTGATCCGGCGGATGCTCTCCACGGACCCGGCCACAGACTGCCGCACGGGGCTGTGACGGTACAGGGCCTGCATCATCTGGCGGTATACCTGCCACTCGGGGTTGTCCTCGATCATGCCGATCTCCTGGGCGATGATGCCCTGTTCCTTTTCCACGCTCTCGTCGGTGAAATACGGCACGGACACGAAGGACAGCAGGATCCGCAGATTTTCATAAAAATGCTCGGTGCAGTCGAAATAATAGGCGGTGACGGCGTTGCTGGTGAAGGCGTTGGGCTCGGCCCCGCCCTTGGCCAGCTCCTGCATGGCGCTGCCGTCCGCCGTGTCGAACATCTTGTGCTCCAGATAGTGGGCGATGCCGGCGGGAGTGTCCAGCCACCGGCCGTCCAGCCGGAAACGCATGTCCATGCCGCCGTAGCGGGTGGTGAAGAAGGCAAACCTCCGGGCATAGCCGGGCTTGGGCACCACGCACACAGGCAGGCCGTTGGGCAGAGTCTCCCACAGGACCTTTTCCCCGATGCGGGGATATACGGTGGTTTTCATCAGGCGTCCTCCTTTCCGTGCAGGAAGTATACGGTGTCCAGGGTCACGCTCTGGGCGGCGGCCTGAATGCGCTCCGGCGTCACCTGATCCAGCAGGCGCTGCATGGTTTCCGGGTCCTCGCTCTGACCGGTGGCTGCCTGACCCAGGCAGTAATTTTCCAGGGCACCCTGGGAATCCGGCAGGGAGGCCAGGGCGCTGCGCATGGTGCTGCGGGCGCCCTCCAGCTCCCAGGGCTCCCAGTGCCCGTCCCGGACCTCCTGCAATTGGTGCAGAATTTCGTCCAGGGCCCGCTGATAGTCGGCACTTTCAATGCCGGAGGACACCGTCAGGATGCCCTTGGAGCGGACATAATTGCTGGAGGCGTAGTAGCACAGGGAGAGCTTTTCCCGGACGTTGAGAAACAGCTTGGAATTGCTGGTGCCGCCGAACAGAAGGTTGGCCAGAAGCATGGCGGGCACATCGTCGGTGCCGCAGCGGAAGCCCATGGAGAGCTTTCCCTGGGTCACATCCATGGCCTCGCGGATGACACGGGGCTGGGCCGGGGCGTCCACCCGGCGGGGCGGCTGCGGGTCCCGGGCCGCGCCCCGGGGCAGGGCGGCGAAGGCCTCCAGCAGGGCGTCCTCCACCCGGGTGATGGGAGCGCTGCCGCAGTAGAACAGCTCCAGCCGGGAGGCGGACATCATTCCCTGGCTGTAGACATGGAGCTTCTGGTTGTTGATGGCCGCGGCGGCAGTCTCGTCTCCCAGGCGGCTGACGCCGTAGGGCTCGTCCCGGCACATCTCCTGCAAAAGGCGCAGGTCCGCCCAGTCCCGCTTGTCGTTGCGGACGGAACGGATGCTGTCCAGCAGGTTGGCCCGCTCACTGTCCACATACTCCGGCAGATACCGGCCGTTACGGGTGACGGGGTCCAGCAGCAGCTCTCCCAGCAGGGCGGCGGTGGGCTCCAGCAGCTTTTCTCCCCGGGGGGCGAAGCTGTCGTCCATTACCGAGGCCACAAAGCCGATGCACTGGCACTCCGCCCTTTTGCGGATGGTGGGGTTGATCTGTGCGCCGTAGAGCTGGTCCATGGCGGCGGACAGCTGCTGGATATCCGGACAGCGCATGGTGCCCCGCTGGAGCACCAGCGGCAGCAGCGCGCCGCAGGACGCCGTCTCCCGGCGCAGGGGCGTGATGAACTGCGCGGAAAGGCAGCCGGTTTTGAACTTTTTGGCAGGCAGATAGGTGAGATATACCCGGTCCATGATCTCGCGGCGGGTCTTCTCCATATGCGGCACCTCCAGGATACATAGTGGGTATATTATACCGCATACCCGGACAAATGAAAAGGATTTTCATGCAGAATAAGGCCCCCGTCCAAAGCGGGGGCCTTGCTGTGCAAGGCGTCCCGAACTTTTGCGGCAAGCACCGCGCCGCCATTTGCGAGGCCCACCCCTTGCAATCCCCCGGGGAAACGTTTATAATGAACATATTGTTATTCCGACTCAAAAACAAGGAGGCTTCTCATCATGATCCAAGTCAACGCCGTAGGCGACGCCTGCCCCATTCCGGTGGTCAAGACCCTGCAGGCTCTGAAGACTCTGGCCGGTCCCGGCACCGTGGAGACTCTGGTGGATAACCGCATCGCCGTGGAGAATCTGACCCGTCTGGCCCAGAGCAAGGGCTGCACCATCGAAACGGAGCAGCTGGCGGAAAACCGCTTCCGGGTCACCATCACCGCCCAGGCCGGAGCACAGCTGCCCGATACCGCCGACGGCATCTGCACCGTTCCCTCCGAAAGGCCCGAGAACACCGTGGTGGTGATCTCCGCCGACCACATGGGCCAGGGAGACGACACCCTGGGCCGGGTGCTGCTGAAGGGCTTCCTGTTTGCCCTGACCCAGCAGGAGAAGCTGCCCCGCACCGTTCTGTTCTACAACGGCGGCGCTTTCGTCACCTGCGATGGCTCCGCGTCCCTGGAGGACCTGCACAAGCTGGAGGCGCTGGGGGTGGAGATCCTGACCTGCGGCACCTGTCTGAATCATTACGGCATCGCCGACAAGCTCCGGGTGGGTCAGGTGACCAATATGTACGTCATCGCCGAGAAGCAGATGAACGCCACCCTGGTGATCCGGCCTTGACCCGCCAACGGACCCCGGCCCTGGTGATCTCCTTCCAGGAGACGGCCCAGGCCCTGGCGGCGGAGGCCCTGTTCGGGCGGCTGTCTCTGCCGGGGCGCATCATCCCGCTGCCGTCCCGCATTTCCGCCGGGTGCGGCCTGGCCTGGAAGGCGGACCCCGGCGACGAAACCGTCCTGACGGCGGCGCTGGATGAAAACGGCATCGGCCACGGCCCCTGCTGCGTATTGGAGATGTTCTGATGACGGAGATTTATCTGGACAGTGCTGCCACGTCCCTGCACAAGCCGCCCCAGGTGGCCCAGGCGGTGGCAGAGGCCATCTGTAAGGTGGGAAACGCCGCCCGGGGCGCTCATGGGGCGTCCCTGTCCGCCCTGCGGACGGTGTATGATACCCGCTGCCTGGCGGCCCGGCTGCTGGGCTGCCCCCGGCCGGACCATGTGGTTTTTGCCGCCAACTCCACCATGGCTCTGAACATCGCCATATGCGGCCTGCTGTCCCCGGGGGACCACGCCATTTCCACGGACCTGGAGCACAACTCGGTGCTCCGGCCCCTGTATGCCCTGCAGCGGCAGGGAATGGCCCTGAGCTTTGTCCCGGCGGACAAAAACGGGCAGGTTTCTTATGATGCTTTTGAAAGGCTGTTCCGGCCCAATACCCGGGCCGTGGTATGTACCCACGCCTCCAATGTCACCGGCGACGTGCTGGATATCCCCCGCATTGCCGCCATGGCCCACCGCCGCGGTGCGCTGCTGATCCTGGACGCGTCCCAGACGGCGGGAGCCATTCCCCTGGACATGACGGCCCTGGGGGCGGACGTGGTGTGCTTTACGGGCCACAAGAGCCTGCTGGGCCCCCAGGGCACCGGCGGCCTGTGTATCCGCCCGGGGGTGGAGGTCCGGCCCCTGCTGCGGGGCGGCAGCGGCGTTCACTCCTTCGACAGGGATCAGCCTGCCGCCTATCCCACCCGCCTGGAGGCCGGAACCCTGAACAGTCATGGCCTGGCGGGGCTTCACGCCGCTCTGGAATACCTGCTGGCAGAGGGGGTGGAAAGCCTGTACGCCCGGGAGCACGGGCTGATGCTGCGGTTTTACCGGGGCGTCCGGGAGCTTCCCGGCGTCCGGGTGTATGGCGACTTTTCCGCCCCTTGCCGGGCGGCCATCGTGTCCCTGAACATCCGGGACCTGGATTCCGGCGAGGTGTCTGATGCGCTTTTGCAGGGCTGGGGCATTGCCACCCGCCCCGGTGCCCACTGCGCGCCCCGGCTCCACCAGGCTCTGGGCACCCGGGAGCAGGGTGCGGTGCGCTTTAGCTTTTCCCCCTTCAACACGGAGGAGGAGATCGACGCCGCCGTGGCCGCCGTGGCCCAGCTGGCCCGGTGATATGCAGGCCTGTCAAACAGCCCGGACGGTAAAATGAGCCAGCAGTCAAGCCCGCAGCCGGCCGGTCTCACGGTATCCCTTCGGTGGGCCCCGGCAGGCCTCAGATGGCTGGCCCATAGCCATGCACCAGCTTTGCATTGACGATGTCTACCGCCATACGGCGGACACCGGGCCGATTCCGATCTTCTCCGGCAGCGGGGTCGATTTGACATGGGAAAATACTTATATGTGGGAGATCAGGTAATGAATGCAGCGATTTTAGACGAACTCATCCATCTCTATGAGGAGAATATAGACACCCTTTATGGCAGTGAGCATGATGAGATTTTTAAGTGGAGGGCCTTAAAGACCTTCCAGCGGGAGTGGTTCCGAAACGATCATCCCGATTTTGCTTCCCGCTTCAATGCTGCCACAAAGGACTTTTCGGTCCTGATTGATAACAGCCGTATGCATCCACGGAATGCCGTCGTGAAGCTCTACGAAAAGGATTCTGCCGAAGTGGAGCGCCTGTTCTGCGATGTTCTCTTTGCCGAGGATCACGGCGATCTGAAGCTTCGGCAGGAGCATATGGATCAGTTCCTGGACGGAATGGAACGGCTGCGCATTGCCTATTATCCGGGCAGTTGGTCCTTTAAGCACGATCGGCACGCAGCCTCTGCGTATCTGGCCATGTATGCACCGGAGGACAATTACATTTACAAGTACAGCGAGGCCGCCCAGATGGCTGCCTATGGAGAATACGGATTTGACATCGGGTCCGGCGGAAGCTTTGACCTGAGCAAATACTACCAAATGTGCGATGAAATCGTGGAGCGTCTGAAAGCGCATCCTGAATTCCTCCGAAAGCATTTCGACAAGCTCCGCAGGGACGGCTATTGTGCGGAGGAGCGCAGCCTGCATTTGCTGGCGTTTGATTTGATTTACTGCTGCCGGACCTACGGCTACTATAAGGAAATCCCCTACGTCCCAAAGGCAAAATCCCAGAAGCGCAAAAAAGCAGCCGAGCAGCAGGAAGCCGATGCGGCAGCACGCCAGGCTCGGATTGCAGATATTACCGCCCAAATTGAGGATTTAAGGGCGTCGCTCCCGGATGTTTCGGATATTTCGCTGGTGAATGTTGCCGTCACTTCCAGGCTCTACGGTGGTGGAATGGTGACGGAGCATAATCTGAATACGATTCGGGTCCGGTTCCCAGGTGCAACAAAAACATTTATTCTGGATGCAAAATTCCCGCAGCGCCCAACCTTTGAAAATGATGCAGATGTGGTCGCTGCCTACACGGAATACACGAGTATCAGCGGCAAAATCGAAAAGCTGGAAAAACAGCTGAAGCAGTTGGGCGGTTAAATCTGTCTTTTGGGTGATAAATACGAAAGCACTAACCTACACAGAACGCGGCAAGTTTGCCCTTCTGGACAAGCCGGTGCCGAGGATACTGGATTCCCGTGACGCCATTGTGTGGGTGACGCTGGGCTCCATCTGCACCAGCGATCTGCACGTCAAGCACGGCTCTGTCCCGCGGGCTGTGCCGGGCATCCGCAGTGCCTGCACGCCGGAAAGTCCGTTCAATCTTCTCCGGCATCATGGGAAGGTATTGCTCTGCGCTTGTTTCTTTACCGAATCTACACTGGAGAAATGCTATGATGTAAGCACACAGTAAGAAAGAGGAGCTCCGTGGAAAACGACAGCAGCGACGATAACGGTTAACCGCTCTTATATGGCCTGTTCATATGCGGCATACCTGCGCCCTTTACTGCGGTATCGGGTATAGGTGTGTCTTTTTTGCGTGAACAGAAGGCGGGAGAATGTTATGTGTTCAGCGCTGGAGCCGGCTTACTTTGTACCGGAAGCTGTGAAAGCCGATGTTCTATTTCAGAACATGAAGCAGACGCATACGACATTTACTTTACGGTCTCCGAGCTGAGCGCGTACAGGGTATCCTTCATCACAGTCAGGCAATGCCGCGTCTGTTTGGCCTGCGCACAGTAAAGCGATTACGCGATTCAAAAGGAGTGAGGATAATGACGGGAGAAATGCCTTGCAGAAAGCGCCGCCTTTCGTCTTTTCAAATTATCATATTGGGCTTTGCCGGGGTTATTCTGCTGGGTGCGCTGCTGCTGATGCTGCCGCTCTCCACAACAGCCGGGTGCATAACGCCATTTCATGAAGCGCTTTTCACCGCGACCTCCGCTGTTTGTGTAACGGGGCTTGTGGTGCAGGACACCGGCAGCTATTGGTCGGGCTTTGGTCAGACGGTGATCCTGACGCTGATTCAGATAGGCGGGCTTGGTGTTGTCACCGTGGCGGCATCGGTTGCGCTGCTGTCCGGGCGAAGGATCTCTCTGATGCAGCGCAGCACCATGCAGGACGCCATTTCAGCGCCGAAGGTCGGAGGAATCGTCCGGCTGACCCGGTTCATCCTGCGGGGAACATTTCTGATCGAACTGGTCGGTGCACTCGTCATGCTGCCGGTGTTTTGCCGGGACTACGGATGGCACGGGATCTGGATGGCGGTGTTTCATTCCGTCTCCGCCTTTTGCAACGCCGGGTTTGACATTCTGGGAACGAACAATAACTTGTATCCGTCCCTTACCGGTTATGTCCAAAATCCGGTGATCAATATCACGATCATGCTGCTGATCATAACCGGCGGCATCGGATTCCTGACATGGGATGACATTTGCGAAAACAAGCTGCACTTCCACCGTTATCGAATGCAGAGCAAGGTGATTCTTGTCACGACACTCACGCTGATCGTCCTTCCGGCGCTGTTTTTCTTCTTTGCGGATTTTGATGCCCTTCCCCTCGGAGAGCGGATTCAGGCAGCCCTGTTCCAATCGGTCACGCCGAGAACGGCGGGCTTCAACACCGTCGATCTGCCCGCCATGTCCAGCGCATCTCTGAGCGTGATGATCCTTCTGATGCTCATTGGCGGTTCTCCCGGCTCCACGGCAGGCGGCATGAAAACCACCACGCTGGCAGTCCTGCTTGCCAATGCTGCCGCGACCTTCCGCCAGCGGGACAGCGCCCAGCTCTTTGGGCGCAGAGTCGATTGCGGCGCCGTCAAAACCGCCGCGACCATCCTGACGATGTATCTTGCCCTGTTCTTTGGCGGAGGCGTTTTTATCAGCGTATACGAGAATCTTCCGCTGTCCTCCTGCCTGTATGAAGCAGCGTCGGCGGTAGGCACGGTAGGACTGACATTGGGTATTACGCCGCAGCTGCATATTCCCTCGCAAATGGTATTGATCGCGCTGATGTATCTGGGGAGAGTCGGCGGGCTTACGCTCATTTACGCGGCGGTGTCCAGCAAGAAAACCGGCAGCGCAAAGCTGCCGCAGGAAAGCATCACGATTGGATAAGCAAAGGAGTATCTATCCCATGAAAAATGTTTTATTGATCGGAGCAGGCCGCTTCGGGCGGCATATCGCCATGCAGCTCTCTCAACTGGGGCATCAGGTCATGGCAGTCGATACCAATGAGGAACGGATCAACGATGTGCTTCCGTTTGTCACCAACGCACAGATCGGCGACAGCACCAATGCGGAGTTCCTGCGTTCGCTCGGTATCGGAAATTTTGATGTTTGTTTTGTGACCATCAGCGGCAGCTTCCAGAACTCGCTGGAGACCACCTCGCTGCTGAAAGAGCTGGGTGCCAAATGCGTGGTATCCCGCGCCGAACGCGATGTGCAGGCGAAGTTTCTGCTCCGCAACGGCGCAGATAACGTGGTCTACCCTGAAAAGCAGGTGGCAAAATGGGCGGCGATCCGATTCACTGCCGACCATATTTTCGACTACATAGAGATCGACGAGCAGCACGCCATCTTTGAAGTGCAGGTGCCGGAGGCGTGGATCGGGAAAAGCGTTGGTGAGCTGAACGTCCGCAGAAAGTTTGGCATCAACATTCTCGGCATCAAACGCGCAGGAGAAACGGATGTTTCCGTTACGCCGGACACCATATTGTCCGATGACATTACGATTTTGGCGTTGGGTGAGTATAAAGCCCTGCATAAGTGCTTTCGGATTTGAAAAGGGTTTCCATACTGACGGAAAGGAAAAGCCAAGATATGAGCCGATAGCGGTGAGGGGCTTATCCGAATAACGGAGGAGGCGTTGGCCTTCTCCGTTTTTTTCTTTCAGGATAACGTCCGTCAGACTCTCGCCCGTTTCCTCCTTGAACTTGCAGGAGAGGCACAGGCGGCCAAGGAACAGCCCTCCGTTTTGCACAAAACCATTCTGTCAGAATAGTGCGAATTGTTGAAATTCTCAATAGGGGTTGACGAAAAGAATGGGGCTTGCTATACTATAAATGCCTTTGTCAGACACATGACAAAAGACGAAGTTTTGCTGGAGGTATGGAACATGAATCGGTGCAAACGATGGCTCGCATTACTACTGGGTGCCGTACTGCTGCTGGGCACGATGTCCGGCTGCGGCGGCACAACGGCCTCTGACAGTGAGGACGGCGCATATCGGAAAATCAATTTGTCCATGGCGGTCAACGGAACAGACACGCAAATCGACTCGCTGGTAGCCCACCACTTCGCAGACCTGGTGGCGGAGCGTTCAGGCGGAAGCATCACCATTGATGTGTTTCCCAACGACACGCTGGCCGGCGGCAACAGCACCAAGGGCGTGGAGTACATCGCCGTAGGCGCAGCGGATCTGGGAGCTTATGCCACCTGCGTCCTGGCCAACATAGAGCCCAAGATGTCCGTGGCGACGCTGCCCTGGTCCTTTACCTCCTATCAGGAGGCACGGCAGGTCATCGACACCACCGGCGGTGCTTACTACGCAGAGCTGCTGGATGCAAAGGGCATCACGTATCTGGGTTCCTTCCACAACGGCTTCCGCCAGCTCACCAACAGCAAGCATCCGGTCACCACACCGGAGGATCTGAAGGATCTGAAGATCCGTGTCCCCGGCTCGGCGGTATATATGGGCGTATTCAAGGCGCTGGGCGCCAGTCCCACGGCCATGAGCTGGAGCGAGGTGTTCACCGCCATCCAGCAAAAGACCATTGACGGACAGGAAAACGGCTGCTCCGTGACCAAATCCGCCAAGATGGATGAAATTCAGAAGTACATGACCATCTGGAATTACAGCTATGAAAATGATCTCTTTGTGGCCAACAAAAAGGTTTGGGAAAGCCTGGACGAAAATACACAGGCGCTTCTCCAGCAGTGCGCCTCCGATGCCTGCGAATGGGGCCGCGACCGGCTGGAGGCCGAGGAGGACGAGCTGATCCAGGGCTTCCAGGACGCCGGTATGCAGGTGGATATCCTGACGGAGGAGCAGCTTCAGGCCTTTAAGGACGCGGTAAGTGACGTAACGGCTGAGCTGAAGGCCCAATATGGCGAAGCCGCCTGTGCCGCTTTCGGCATTGAATGAGGAGGATCCATATGTTTGAGAAAATCGAAAAATTCGTTTCCTGCGCGTGCGTTTCCATTATGGCGGTGCTGGTCTTTTCAAACGTCATCGCCCGCTTCCTGTTCAAGCATTCTCTGGCGGTTTCGGATGAAATGTCCACCTACCTATTTGTCCTGATGAGCTTTATGGGTACCGCCATCGCGGCCCGGCGCAGAGCGCACCTGGGGCTTTCCATCATCACCGACCATGTCAGTCCCCATACGCGGCTGATCATCCAGCTGGTCATGTACGGCATCTCCGTGCTGTTCTGTCTGCTGATCGTGTTTTTCGGTGTGCAGATGGTCATCAGCCAGTATCGGCTGGGTCAGGAAACTGCCAATATGCAGTGGCCCGAGTGGATCTATGGGGCCTTTGTCCCCATCGGCGCAGCCTTTGCGGCAATTGCTTTTTTCCAGACCATGCTGGTCATGTGCAAGGAATATAAAGAACAGGAGGGCGAGAAATAATGGTCGGAATCGTATTATTGGGCATCTTTGTGGTGCTGCTGGTGTTCGGCGCACCCATCGCCGTGTGTCTGGGCATGTCCAGCGTAGGCGCTATTCTGGCGCAGGGTGCGGGTAAGCCTCTGGACGCCATTATGAGCGTGCTGCCCCGTCTGTGCTCCTCTGCCAGCAGCAAATTTGTTTTGCTGGCGATCCCCTTCTTCATCCTCTCCGGCAATGTGATGGAAAAGGCCGGCATTTCCGGCCGCCTTATCAATCTGGCGGAGAAGTGCCTGGGCCACATCCGCGGCGGCATGGCCATGGTCTGCGTGGTGGTTTCCTGCTTCTTCGCAGCGATCTCCGGCTCCGGCCCCGCCACGGTGGCGGCCTTGGGCCTGATCATGATCCCCGCCCTGGTAAAGGCCGGATATCCCGCCGCCTTCTCCTGCGCTCTGATGGCGGCAGGCGGCGCCATCGGCGTGGTGATCCCGCCGTCCATCACCTTTGTCGTGTATGGTTCTATTGCGGACGCCTCCATCACCGACCTCTTCAAGGCCGGCGTGATCCCCGGTCTGCTGATGGGCGCAGGCTTGATCGTCGCTGCGCTGGTCGTCGGCCGGAAGATGGATCTGAAGGTGCTTCCCAAGGCCACCGGCAAGGAGCGCTGGAAAGCGTTCAAGGATGCATTCTGGGGTCTTTTGATGCCCGTCATCATCCTCGGCGGTATCTATGGCAGCATCTTCACCCCCACCGAGGCGGCCGCCGTCTCCGTGTTCTACGGGCTGATCGTGGGTATCTTCGTCTATCGGGAGATCGACCTGAAGAAGATCAAGGACATCCTCATTGACTCCTGCAGCACCACGGCCACCGTCATGTTCATCACCATGGGCGCCACGCTGTTCGGCTATGTGCTCACCCGCGCCCGGCTGGATCTGGCCATTGAGGGCTTTATGATGAATGTCACCGGCGGCAGCTCGATCATCTTCTTCATCATCGTGAACATCGTCCTGCTGATCGCCGGATGCTTCCTGGACTCCACCTCCGCGCTGTACATTTTCACGCCGCTGTTCGCGCCGGTGGCGCTGCAGCTGGGCATTGACCCCATTCATCTGGGCGCGGTGATGATCGTGAACCTGGCCGTGGGCCTGTTCACGCCGCCGGTGGGCGTCAACCTGTATGTGGCCTGCGGCATCGGCAAGATCAAGATCGAGGAGATCACCAAGGGCATCGTCCCCTGCCTTGTGGCAGAGCTGGTCGTTCTGCTCCTCGTCACCTATATCCCCGCTCTCTCCACCATGCTTGTTGGTTGACCCTGCGGGAAAGCTCCGGGTACCTCTCCTCCCGGAGCTTTCCTGCAAAAAAGCCCCGGAACGGACAGCTGCTCCCGCATTTTGTACAAAAAGCCGCCCTCTGATTTGTAGAAAACCAAAAAAGTCAAAAACCCTATTGACTTTGTCCGACAAAGGAGTATACTGTACTCATAGTTTGTCAGACATATTACAATACCCCTTCGAAAATGTTATTATGAGGTGATTTTTATGAAAGACATTTCCATTCAGGAGCTGAAAAACACCGCCGTACAAATGCGCATGAAGGTCATTGACATGATCTACAAGGCACAGTCCGGCCATCCGGGCGGCTCTCTTTCCGCCGCAGATTTTGTTACCGCCTGCTATTTCAAGTACATGAACCTCGACCCCAGGAACCCCCGCTGGCCGGATCGCGACCGCATGGTGCTCTCCAAGGGTCATGTCTGCCCCATCCAGTATGCCTGCCTGGCAAGCGTCGGCTTCTTCCCCGAGTCCGAGCTGGACACGCTGCGCAAGGAGGGCTCCATGCTGCAGGGACACCCCTCCATGAACAAATGCCCCGGCATTGATATTTCCACGGGCTCTCTGGGTCAGGGTCTGGCCTGCGCCGCCGGTATGGCGCTGGCAGGGAAGCTGGATCACAAGGACTACAAGGTGTTCTGCGTGGTGGGCGACGGTGAATCGCAGGAGGGCGAGATCTGGGAGGCTGCCAATACCGCCCACAAGTACAAGCTGGATAACCTGATCGTCTTTGTAGACTGCAACAATCTCCAGCTGGACGGCACCTGCGACGAGGTGATGCCCAACGGCGATCTGGGTGAGAAGTTCCGCGCCTTCGGCTGGGAAACGCTGGAGATCGACGGCCACAGCATGGAGGAGATCGTAGCTACACTGGATAAGTGCTACGCCTCCCGGAACGGCAAGCCCAAGTGCATCTATGCACACACCGTCAAGGGTAAGGGCGTCTCCTTTATGGAAAACCAGTGCGGCTGGCACGGCGTCGCCCCCAATGATGAGCAGTATAAGCAGGCCATGGCTGAGCTGAAGGCCCAGCTGGTTCACTAAGCAAGGAGGGACATGAAATGAGCGAAAAGAAGAATATCGCCACCCGCGACGGCTTCGGCCACGAGATCGTAGCACTGGGCAAGGAAAATCCCGACCTGCTGGTCGTGGATATCGACATCGGCAAGAGCTGCAAGACCGGTGATTTCCGCAAGGAGCTGCCCGGGCAGTATATCAATGTGGGCATTGCCGAGCAAAACGGCGCCGGTCTGGCCGCGGGCCTTGCCACCTGCGGGAAGGTCCCCTTCGTGGTGACCTATGCGGTGTTCGGCTCTCTGCGTATGTGCGAGATGATCCGTCAGGAGGTCTGCTATCCCAACCTGAATGTGAAGTTTGCCTGCTCCCACGGCGGCGTGACCCCTGCCAACGACGGCGCCTCTCACCAGTCCATTGAGGACATGGGCGTGCTGCGCACCATCCCCAACATGACGGTCATCATGCCCGCTGATTATAACGCCGCGCGCAAGCTGGTACGGCAGGCCGCTGAGACTTACGGTCCCATGTATCTGCGCTTCACCCGTGACGCAGTGCCTCAGATCTATGACGAGGATGTGGAGTTCACCATTGGTAAGGCTCACACCATTCAGGACGGCAAGGATGTTGCCATCATCGCCAACGGCGATACCGTCCGTCTGGCCATCGAGGCCGCCAGGGAGCTGGCAGGCAAGGGCATCAGCGCCCGCGTTCTGGATATGCACACCATCAAGCCCCTGGATGTGGAGGCCGTCACCGCCGCCGTCAACGACATTGGCAAGATCATCACCGTGGAGGATCACAACATTCTCAACGGTCTCGGCTCCGCCGTGTGCGAGGTGGCTGCCGAAATGGGCAAGGGCATCGTCAAGCGCGTGGGTATTCAGGATCAGTTCGGTCAGTCCGCTCCCTATGAGCGTCTGCTGGCCATCAACGGCGTGACGGTGGAGCATATTGTGGAGCTGGCCCAGGAGCTGGCCCGGAAATAAATCAGACATACAGGAGGATATTTCCATGAAAATCGGATTTGTCGGCTGCGGCGCCATCGGCAGCTGCTATGCAAGCTATCTTTCCAAGGTACACGAGGTTTGTGTGCTGGACACCTATGCCCCGGTCATCGAGGCTATCCGGAAAAACGGCATTCTGCTGGATGAATGCGTTCCCGGCGTCGGGAATGGCGAAACCGTATCCTATCGTCCCGCCATGGCTACCACCGATCCCAAGGAGATCGGCGTGGTGGATCTGCTGATCGTTTTCGTACACTATCAGTACCTGGAGGCGGCTGTCCGCAATGCGCTGCCTATGATCGACAGGCACACCATGATCCTGTGCCTGCAAAACGGTCTGGGCAACTATGACGAGATCGCCAAGGTGGTCCCCGAGGAGCAGATCATCATCGGCAACACCGCCTTCGGCTCCACCCCCATCGAGCCGGGTCATGTCCGGCACACCGGCACCGGCGTTACCAACATGGGTTCCCTGAAGGCTCCTATGGAAAATGTGGAGCGCATGGCGGAGGGCTTGCGTGCCGCCGGCCTGGAGGTACAGGTTCACGAGAATGTGATGAACGCCATTTGGCACAAGCTGCTGGCCAATGTAGCCATCAACGGCATGAGCGCCCTGCTGGAAACGAAAAACGGCTTTGTAGACGCCAATCCCTACGCCCACGAGGCGGCCCGTATGCTGGTGGAGGAGGCCATCGTGGTGGCCAACGCCTGCGGCTGCACGCTGGAGCATGACGCGGAGCTGGAGCACGCCTTCGAGGTCGCCAGAATGACCGACGAGACCATCAGCTCCATGGTGCAGGATGTGACCCACCACAAGGAAACGGAGATCCGCATCATCACCGGTGCTGTGTGCCGTCTGGGACGGGAGCATCACGTCCCCACCCCCTGCAACGATCTGCTTTTGCAGTTGGTTTTGGCCAAGCAGTCCATCTATCTGGGCCGCTGAGCAAAGCCGGCGCGGCGCTTTCGGAGGCGTCAGGCGGCAAATATCTTGCCGTCTGGCGCCTTTTCCATGTACCGTATGGAAGTTCCTTCTTGACGCAGAGCGCCTTTTGTACTATGTTATACATAGTAGCGTATAAGGAAAGGAGCAAACTGCCATGAGTGAAACCCCGGCTTATGTGAAGAATTTAAAGAAGGAGTCTGTTGTGCAGAGCGTCATCAACTGTCTGACGGACGCTATGCGCAGCAAGGAGCTCAAGCCCGGCGACCGCATCCCGCCTGAGCCGGAGCTGGCCGCCTCTATGGGCGTTGCACGCAGCTCCGTGCGGGAGGCCATCAAGATCCTGTCGTATCTGGGTGTGCTGGAGAGTAAGCGAGCGGAGGGTACCTTTGTCTGCAGCGGCTTTCAGGAGAGCATGATCGATCCCATGATCTATGGCATCATCCTCAATCAGGATTCCTCCGAAAACCTGATGGAGCTGCGGGAAATGGTGGAGTCCGGCATTATGCGGCTGGCCAGCGCAAAATACAATGAGGAGGCGGGCCGCGCACTGGCCGCCATACTGGATCAGATGACCGGCATCGTGCAGAGCGGTGAAAATGTGGTAGACCGCTTCTTCGAGGTGGATAACGCCTTCCACAACCTGATCTCGCAGATGGGGAAGAACCCCCTGGCCGACAAGATCAGCCGCGTCGTCCGCACTCTGACCCATGCCATGCGCTATGAAACGGTAGCCACTATGCTCAACACCGGGCGCGGCGAGGAGCTGATTGCCGCCCACCGCTGCCTGCTGGAAACGCTGCAAAGCCGCCGGCTGGAGAACGTGGAGGAGCTTGTCCGGACCACTTACTTCGAGGATGCCCTCCACATCTGACGGCGCAGCCGTGCGCCTCTTTGTGACCGTATGTTTTCTTTCATCCGCAACGATCTCATATTTTGTTTTGTAAGGAGGAATTCCCATGTCCGCATTGAGATCCCGTGTGCGCCTTGGCAACAAGGCACCCCTGAGCGAACAGGAACTCCGGCAGATCGACGCCTATTGGCGTGCTGCCAACTATCTGACCGCCTGCCAGCTCTATCTGCTGGATAACCCCCTGCTGGAGCGTCCTCTCGTCAGGAGCGACATCAAGCAGACCGTGGTGGGTCACTGGGGCACCTGCCCCGGGCAGAACTTCATCTATACGCACCTGGACCGGGTCATCAAGCGGGACGACCTGGACATGATCTATCTCTCCGGCCCCGGCCACGGCGGCAACGCCATGGTGGCCCAGGACTGGCTGGACGGCAGCTACACGGAGGTGTATCCCAATATCACCCGGGATAAGGAAGGAATGCAGAAGCTCTTTAAGCGCTTCTCCTTCCCCGGCGGTATTCCCAGCCACGTAGCACCGGAGACCCCCGGCTCTATCCACGAGGGCGGTGAGCTGGGCTACTCCTTGGCCCACGCCTTCGGCGCGGTGGCGGATAACCCCAATCTGATCGCCGCCTGCGTGGTGGGCGACGGCGAGGCGGAAACCGGCCCGCTGGCCACCTCGTGGCACGGCAACAAGTTCGTCAACCCCATTACCGACGGCGCGGTGCTGCCCATTCTGCACCTCAACGGCTTCAAGATCGCCAATCCCACCATCTTCTCCCGCATGAGCCATGAGGAGGTGGAGTGCTTCTTCCTTGGCTGCGGCTGGAAGCCCTACTTTGTGGAGGGCAGCGATCCCATGACCATGCACCAGCAGATGGCGTCCGTTCTCGACGCGACGATCCGTGAGATCAAGCGCATCCAGCGGGAGGCCCGGAAATCCGGCGAAGCCAAGCGTCCCCGCTGGCCCATGATCGTGCTGCGCACCCCCAAGGGCTGGACAGGCCCCAAGGAGGTGGACGGACTGCCGGTGGAGGACTGCTGGCGGGCCCATCAGGTGCCTATCTCCATGGGCGCGGACACGGACAGGCACCTGGCCCAGCTGGAGACGTGGCTGCGGTCCTATAGGCCGGAGGAGCTGTTCAACGCCGACGGTACGCCTGTGGAGCTGGTAGCCTCCTTCCCCCCTGCGGGCAGCCGGCGCATGGGTGCAAATCCCCACGCCAACGGCGGTCTGCTGCTGCGGGACCTGCGTACTCCCGATTTCCGGGACTACGCCGTGGACGTCAAGTCCCCCGGCTCCGTGGAGGCCCAGGATATGTATGTTCTCGGCACCTATGTCCGGGATGTGATGAAGCTGAACATGGACGCCCGGAACTTCCGCATTTTTGCGCCGGACGAAACGGCGTCCAACCGCCTGCAGGCCGTTTTCGATGTGACCGGCCGCCGCTTCCTGGACCAGCAGATCCCCGGCATTGACGACCACCTGGACCCCGACGGGCGGGTGATGGACTCCATGCTCTCCGAGCATTTCTGCGAGGGCTTTTTGGAGGGCTACCTGCTCACCGGACGTCACGGCTTCTTTGACAGCTATGAGGCGTTCATCCGCATCGTGGACTCCATGTTTGCCCAGCACGCCAAGTGGCTGAAGATGTGCAGCGAGCTGCCCTGGCGGCACGACATCGCCTCCCTCAACTATATCCTCGCCTCCAATGTGTGGCAGCAGGACCACAACGGCTTCACCCACCAGGACCCCGGCTTCCTGGACCATGTGGCCAACAAGAAGGCGGATGTGGTGCGGATGTATCTGCCGCCGGATGCCAACTGCCTGCTGAGCTGCTTTGACCACTGCATCAAGAGCCGCAACTATGTGAATGTCATTGTGGCCAGCAAGCACCCCCGCCAGCAGTGGCTGACCATGGAGCAGGCGGTGAAGCACTGCACCCAGGGCATCGGCATCTGGAGCTGGGCCTCCAACGACCAGGGCGAGGAGCCGGATGTGGTCATGGCCTGCTGCGGCGACACGCCTACGCTGGAAACGTTGGCTGCCGTCAGCATTCTGCGTAAGGAGCTGCCGGAGCTGAAGATCCGGGTGGTAAATGTGGTGGATCTGATGAAGCTCCAGCCCCACACGGAGCATCCCCACGGTCTGACCGACGAGGAATACGACGGTTTGTTCACCAAGGATAAGCCCATTATCTTCGCCTATCACGGGTATCCCACCCTGGTCCACGAGCTGACCTATCGCCGGCACAACCGGAATCTCCACGTCCGCGGCTACAAGGAGGAGGGCACCATCACCACGCCCTTCGATATGCGGGTGCTCAACGACATTGACCGGTTTGATCTGGTCATCGACACGGTGCGCCGTCTGCCGCAGCTGGGCAATCGCGGCGCATACCTGGTCCAGAAGATGCAGGATAAGCTGGTAGAGCATCGCCAGTATATCCGCGACAACGGTGTGGATCTGCCCGAGATTCGCAGCTGGAAGTGGGATGAAGGCCTGAACAGTGCCGAGTGAGGTTTGATGATCGCAGAGGTCATCCCCGGCGCGGCGGACAGAGCGCATGACACGGACACCGGGCGGAGCCCGTTCGCGTTCTGACCTGCGCCGCGGCATACACCTATAAATTTCGCGCAAAAAAGCTCCCGGCATACCACGCGCGTGGTATGCCGGGAGCTTTTTACTTGGATATCTCCGTGGTAGAGGCCTCTGCCAGCATGTTCAACACCAATTCCAGTGTCGTCATGTGATTATCATTTTGTGCCATTTGAATCACCACGCTTTTTTCAGACTGATGCCGAACTCTCCGCGATGGCTCATGCGCCGGGGCTTGCGGTTCAGACTTGCCGTGCCGATGATCTCGCCATATACCATGGCGAGATACTGCACATTGTCCGTTGATTCGCACTGCGAACGCAGATAGTCTTGCTCCCATTCACCGCTCGTCCTGCTCTTATCCATGATCAGTCACTCTTTTATGTGCGCCTGTACCGGTACAGATACAGGGCCGTTTCCAATGCCAATCGCTTCATCGGATCGACTGGATCGGCCTCCAGCAGCATCCATAGCTGCTGGAGCCGGTAACTCACGGTGTTGTAGTGCAGGTGCAGCTCCCGTGCCATCCGGCGCTGGTTGCCCATACAGCGCAGCCAGCTCACCAGCGTGTCCAGCAGCTCCTGCCGCCGCGGCTCTGGCTGCCGCAGGAGCGTTCCCAGCTGCCGATGGATATAGGCGTCCGTTTCCGCCGGGGAGGATTCCTCCAGCAGCCGTACCACCCCCGCTGGGTCGTCTGTCACGCAGGGTGCTTCCGATCGCGCCGCCATGTGGAGCGCCGCACGGGCGCTGCGGTCTGCTTTCTGAAAGCCCACCGTACCGCCGTAGGGGCGGCTGACGCCGCAGATAACGCCGTGGACGGCGGCAAAGTCCGCCATCACCTGCCACAGCGGCATCTCCAGCGCGAACAGGTCGTCCGCCTCCAGCGCCAGCAGAAGGCCATCCTCCGACAGTGCACCCCATATGTCCACGCCCAGCGCCCGGCAGCACGCTTCTGCCTCGTGCAGCCAAGAGCGCCGCTGCAATTCCGGCGCATCCACCCGTATCCGCAACAGGATATGCGGACATTCCAAATGGATACCGGACTCCGCCGCCTGCCGCTCCATCTCTTCGCTCAGCGGCGCGCCAGAGATGAGATGGTGCAGTAGTACGGCCAGCTGCCGCTCCTGCTCCGCCGGTATTCGCCGCCGTGCGATCTCGCGGGACACCGCATCGGCCAACTCGGCAAAGCGCATATCGGTCGGCAGTTGAAGCAGCGGCAGTCCCAGTCGGTCAGCCTTCTCCGCCAGCGCCGCCGGCAGGGGGCTGGGCAGGTAACGCCCCGGCTTGATACCCACACCGGACAGGCCTTTTTCTGCCGCCGTGGGCAGCAGCGCATCCACGGCCTGCGGATCGTCTGCGATGGCAAAACCAGTGGTGATGAGCAGTTCTCCCTGCGCCAGCCAGCGCGCGTAGTCCGGTGTGTCCGTCAGATTGACACCGCTGACTCTACGGCCAAGTCCCGCCGCGCCGCCGCAGACCGTGCAGCCTGCGAACACAGGCAGGCGCAGCACCTCCTGCAGTGTGGGATAGTCCGCTGTGTGCTGTGATGTCATGGCTTCTGCCCCCTTGTGATACTATCACAATTTTCTTAGAAATGTTCATTTATTTTGCCAATGGAACAGACCGTCCGTTGTTTTATGATAGCGGTAGTAAAACGAACGGAGGTATATTCCATGGCAAAGCAAATGAAACAGGATACTCCCTTAGTCCCCCGCAAGCGGAGACTGGCCGCGCTGATAGCAGCCACCCGGTGCGCCGGAGAGAAACGTGACACGCTCTCCTGCCATGCCCGCCGCTGCACCGCCTCATCCATGGCGCAGGGTCTGAAGCACTACGCCTGACGCGGCGCACCCCTTCGGCAGACTCCCCCGGCAATATGCCGGGGGATCTGTCCGTTCAGGGCTTTCTGGTTTCCTTCTTCAGCAGGGACGCCGCCGTGATGATGGTCAGTACCGACTCTGTCACCATGCCGGAATACGACCGTACCGCAATGACATACACCAGCCACGACAGGCCGCTGACGATGCCTGCCGCCTGTATCACCCGCTGCCTGGACTGGAAGAACGGCAGCAACGCCGCCAACGATGCCACGATGGGCAGTACCGTCACTGGCGTCTCATAGGTCACCACGGCAATCAGCAGAAATACTGCCACGATGGGTATCGCGGTGACCAGTTTACTCCAGTTGAATTTCTCCTGCAATAGGAAAAGCAGCAGCACGACAATCTGGAAAAAGCTGCACAGTGCGCCGGAGCGTGCGTGGAGCAGCGTGTAGTGGATGGCGAAGATCAGGTTGGCCACCACCTGCCACAGCAAGATGGTACGCTTGTCATTCTGCCAATAGCTGAGACCCATGGCGATCAGTGCGCCGAGCCCGATGAGTTGGTAAAATATGTTCATCCGTCGTTCCTCCTAATAAAAAACGCCGCACACCCTGTCGGATGCGTGGCGAAAAATGGATGCGATGCTCCAGAAAAATCCACACTTATTTTGGAGTTTCATTGTACCATGGGACAGCCGTATTTGTCAATTGCGGCAAAGGACAACCTCCAAAAGCCATGGGCTTTTGGAGGTGAGTGGTACGCCCGACTGGATTCGAACCAGCGGCCTTTAGAGTCGGAGTTATCAGGCCGTCAAGCCGGAAAGCCCTGCGGCGCAAGGGCTTGGTTGAGATTGCACAAATTTCCGCCATTTTGAAGAAAAACCTCGGAAGCCTTATCGGACAGGGCTTCCGAGATTTTTCACGGTAGTAGTCAAATAGTAGTCTGCGCGCCAGATACAGCCACTCCCGTTTTCATCATACTGACCACCTCCTTGTCTGTGCCATTATTATACAGCACACAAAGGAAAGCTTCCCCCCATACAACCTTGTCAGAAAAGTGCTTTTTGTGTTCGTTTTGCCTGCGCGATTATGCCGCTTCTTGGAAAGCTTTCAATACAGCTCCGCGATGATGTCCACGCACTTGTCGATACCGATAACGCCGCTGTCCAGCGTCAGGTGGTAGTTCTGGGCGTGGCCCCACTTCATGTTGGTGTAGAAGCGATGATACGCGGCGCGGCGCTTGTCCTTATCCCGCAAACGCTCCTCCGGAGACTGCTCCCGCTGGCCGTAGACCTCCACGATGCGGTGGGCGCGGAACGCCAGATCCGCATGGATAAAGACCTTCAGGCAGTCCGCCGTGTCCTGCAAAATGTAGTCCGCGCAGCGGCCCACGATGACGCAGGGCCCTTTTGCGGCAAGGTCTGTGATGACCTTGTACTGCCGCTCCCACAGGATATCCTCGTTGGTGGGGCCGAACATCCGGTTGGAAAAGGCTGAGGACAGGAAGCTGCCGGGAGCGTACTCTCCCGCCTCCTTCACATAGTCCGGCGCGAAGCCGGTCTCCTTCGCCATCTCCTGAATGATCTCCGCGTCATAGCAGGGGATGTCCAGCTTTTCCGCCACCCTTTTGCCGATGGTGCGTCCACCGCTGCCAAACTCGCGGCTGATGGTAATAACTCTGTTTTTCATGCGTTCTGCACTCCTTCCACATTCAATTCCCGATAGGTTTTCATGATGATAATCGCTGAGATGATAAAGGTCAGAATATCCGACACCGGCATGGAATACAGCACGCCGTCCAGGCCGAAGAACACCGGCAGCAGCAGGGCAAAGCCCACGCCGAACACCACCTCACGGAACATGGACAGCAGCGTGGACGAGAGCGCCTTACCCACTGCCTGCAAGAAGATGAAGCACGCCTTGTTGACACAGGCCAGGATCATCATGCAGAGATAGGTGCGGAAAGCCTTGATGGCGAAATCGGTGTAGTAACTGCTCTCATTGGCCGCGCCGAAGATGGCGATGAGCTGTCGGGGAAAGCCCTCTGCCAGCACAAGCGCCGCCGCGCCCACCAGCGCCTCGGCCACCAGCAGCTTGGTGAACAGCTCCTGCACACGGCGCTTTTTCTCTGCGCCCATGTTGTAGCCCACGATGGGGATGCAGCCTGCCGCCATGCCCACCACGATGGAAATGACGATCTGGAAGAACTTCATCACGATGCCCACCACCGCCATGGGGATCTGCGCGTACTGCGCCTGCCCGAATACAGCGTCCAGTGCGCCGTATTTGCGGAGCATATTGTTGATGGCCGCCATAGCCGCCACGAGGCTGATCTGGGAGAGGAAGCTGGTGATGCCCAGCGTCAGCATCCGTCCGCAGATACTTCCCCGCAGGGCATAATCGCCGGATGCAGGCTTGATGATCTTCATATGCAGCAGATACCACGCGGCAAGTGCTGCCGTTGCCACCTGACCGATGACCGTGGCAACGGCTGCGCCCATCATGCCCCATTGGAAGATAAAGATGAAAATAGGGTCCAGGATGATGTTGATGACGGCGCCTGCCAATGTGGAGACCATGGCGAACTTGGGATTGCCATCGGCGCGGATGATAGGGTTCATAGCCTGACCAAACATATAGAACGGGATGCCCAGGGTGATATAGAAGAAGTATTCCTGCGAGTGGTGGAAGGTCTCCTCATTCACCGTGCCGCCGAACATGGCGATGATAGTGTTTGCGAAAATGAGATATACCGCCGTCAGGACAAGACTGCTGGTGACGCTTAACACCACCGCGTTGCCCACGCTGCGCCTGGCCTTATCCACCTCGTTTCTGCCCAGCGCCATGCTGACGAAGGCACAGCAACCGTCGCCCACCATGACGGCGATGGCCAGCGCCACCACCGTCAGCGGGAATACCACCGTATTGGCGGCGTTACCGTAAGAGCCGAGGTAGCTGGCGTTGGCGATGAAGATCTGGTCTACGATGTTGTAAAGTGCGCCCACCAGCAGCGAGATGATGCAGGGGATGGCGTACTGCCGCATGAGCTTGCTCACGCGCTCCGTCCCCAAAAACTGATTTCCGGTTTCCAAAAAAAATCACCTTTCTTTCAAAAAATAAAAAACGCGTAAGTCCCAATACATCCGGACTTACGCATTTCTGCTACACGATTTTCCTATGAAGTTTTCTCCCATCTTGCCATTTCTCACCCGATTCCGCAAAAAGGCGCGTGGCTGTTTCTCCAACTGGATTTACGCAGAAACGCCACACGCTGTACGCCTATTATAGCAGAGGCAAATCGGAATTTCAAATGATTTTTTCACATCCGATGCCGCTTTTTATTCCATATTATTTCGAGAAGACTGCTGCGATGTGATGCCGCACAACTATGCTTTCTCGATCATGTCCACCTTCTGAGGCCGTCCCATCAGCCGATAGGATTTGCACCATCACTGCGGCGATTGCAGCGGGATGACTTCTGTCCCAAGCGGCATTTTCTCCACGATCTGTTCTTCACGCAGAGAACAATCATAGACCGTTCCCTCATGCACGATGGCAAAGCCTGCCATGACATCGACCTCGATCGATTCTATGAGGAATTCCATAAAGCTCTTCGTCCGGTACATGGGGTTCGGCACGGGGTCAGATGGGCGAAGCTCGCCCATTTCCAATAAAATCGTGTGGACACATTCGGCGTCATGGTCAGCAACCATTCAATCAATATCGTGGAACGCAGAGGTGATGCCCTTGAAATACAGCAGCATCGACGCACCCAAGGCCCACTGCACATGGGCCTCGTTCAACCGCTGAGCGATCCTCTTCAGCAATTCGATTTTCTTTTATATTTCCGTCATGATGCACCTCGTTCATTGGTCTGTCATAACCATTTTGATATGCCAAATTCTTCTGCTTCAGATAATTTCGCAGAATTTCTGCATGCTTTCCCAGGATATTATTGCTTTGTTGGCAGTCAATAAAGAACCCAAGACCCGCGCAGGTGACCGCTATGTGTACTTCTCAGCCGAGATGGAAAGTCCCCTGCGGGAGTACCGGCAGGAATGTGCATATATCACCGAAACCTATGACCAGCGGCAGCTGACCGCTGATGACTTCCTGTTCCGCCGTCAAGGAGCGCAGCTCCCCATGACGCCCACCACCTTCACCTGGCGCTTCAAGCTGATCCTCAAGAAGAACTGCTTGCCGCAGGAGCTGAACGTCCATTCCCTCCGGCACACCGCCGCCAGTCTGATGATCGCGGGCGGTGCGGATGTAGCAACGGTAGCGGGCATCCTCGGCCACAGCCAGCCCTCCACCACGCTGGATATCTATACCCACGCCTTCGACAAGAACAAAAAGGCCGCCAGCGCGGGATTGCAGGAAATGCTGGAGATATGACATAGGATAGCTCAGTTGGATCGCAAAATGTGCAGCAGCGGTCAAATCAGAGTTACTATGTAGAGGGTGGTTTCTCCCATCTAATACATATGACTGCGGCTCATTTGTGGTGAATGGAACAGCAGTTGTAGGAAAGGAGCAGAATAACCCTTATAACCGTTGCAAATCAACACAAAAAGGAGCTGATTCTTATGAAATCTCTATTTGAAGAAATGGGCGGCACTTACCGTCAGGAGGGTGATTATCTTAGCGCAAAAGCAATAGTATTATGTGAATACGTCATTCATGTTGTGTGAATTTCTGTTCTTCTCCTTGCAATCACCCCATCTGTGCAATATGAAACAAAATGGGTATCAGAACGCAGCGTTTGGATGCTTCGCTCTGATGCCCTTTTACGATATAGTTTCTTTTACCGCGGCGACAACGATTACCGGAATTCCAGCGTCTCTTTCTGCAACGCTGCACCCCTTTTGATTAGTGATTTTTTCTCCGCACCTCTTGCAAAACAGAAAGAAACACGGTATAATATGACTGAAAGAACCGAATCGGTCATATTTAAGGAGGCGTGAGCTTGGCTTTTACCGATTACGAGACCGAGCAGCTCCGCAAGGCACTGCTGAAGGAAACGAGACATTGTGCTGTCACGCTGGGGATGAAGAAAACCTCCGTGGATCAGCTGACGAAGGCGGTCGGCATTGCGAAGGGCTCGTTCTATAAATTCTACGAATCCAAGGAAATGCTGTTTTTCGCGGTTCTGGAGGGCATCCACGCCGAGCTTTACGGGGTGGCTGACCATGCACTGAGCGAAGCAAACAGCTTGCCAACATCGGAGCGCGCGGCAGAGGCGGTCCTTGCCGTCTGCCGGCGGCTGTCTGATACCGGCGACATGGTTTTCATTGAAAACGATGCAAAGCTGCTTTTGCAGAGACTGCCGGAGAATGTCAAAAATGTGCATTACCACGACGACGAGACGCACATTCGTCAGCTTCTGGAAAAATATGACCTTGTTCCTAAACGGGGGGCGTCACTTGCCGCCGCGACAGTACGCGGACTGATTCTGACCGTCTCACACAAGGAGCAAATCGGAGAATTGTACCCGCAGGTGCTGGAAACGCTGGTGTACGGCGCTTGCAGGGAGTTATTTAAATAAGCGGAAGGCCGCAGAGATGCGGCTTTTCCAAGGCACAACGGTTAGCACCATCTAACCGAACAACTGCGCGTATCGGTTAGTCGAATCTAATGTCGAAAGGAATGACGGAGATGCGAATACACAAGAATTTCTGGGACAAAAATGCCGGACGTTACGACCGCTTTATGCGAAAGGATCGGGCGGCGTATGAGGAGATATATGAGCTGATCCGGCCGGTCGTGCGGCACAAGACGGTGCTGGAGCTTGCTGCCGGCACGGGATTGATCGCAAAACACATCGTAAACGCGGCGGAACACATCGAGGCGACGGACGCCTCCCCGGAGATGATCGCTGAGGCAAAGCGGGATAACCGCTCTGCCAAGCTGCACTTTTCCGTGCAGGATATGTTCCGCCTGCCCTATGCGGATAAGTCCTTTGATGTGGTGATCGTGTCCAACGCACTGCATATCGTGCCGCAGCCGGAGAAGGCCCTGGTTGAAATTCAGCGGGTGCTGAAAGAGGACGGTGTGCTCATCGCGCCCACCTTTACCCACGCGGGAAACTCGTTTTCCGGCAAGGTCAAAGCCTTTTTCATGAAGCTGGCAGGCTTCCCTCTCCACAGCAGGTGGACCAGCGAGGAATACCTGCGCTTCCTACGGCAAAACGGCTGGACGGTGCAGAAAAGCGCTGTTCTGAAGGCATCCTTCCCGCTGACCTATGCGGAATGTGTGAAATCGGAGGTGTGATAAGATGTCATTTTTTGAGAACACCAGAAAGCCTGTGGGGCTTGGCGGAAAAATCATGGTTGCCATGATGAACCTGGGGCACAGTCCTGTGGCACGGTGGGGACTTCGCTTTTTGGAGCTTACTCTGGATGCCAAGGTGCTGGACTGCGGCTGCGGCGGAGGGGCGAACATCAAGAGACTTCTGAAAAAATGCCCGGAGGGTATTGTCAAGGGCATTGACTATTCCCCCGTCAGTGTGGAGAAATCCAAAAAGGTCAACGAGGCCGCCATAGCGGAGGGCCGCTGCACCGTTCTGCAAGGCAGCGTGGCGAATATGATCTTTGCAGGCGACTGGTTTGATGCGGTAACAGCCTTTGAAACCGTCTATTTCTGGCCCGATCTGCCGCAGTGCTTCCGGGAGGTTTACCGGGTGCTGAAGCCCGGCGGGACATTACTCATCTGCAACGAAAGCAACGGCGATACGGACAAGGACAAGAAGTGGACGGAGA